>WFLX010188583.1_pt1 | contig 37448 bp, 30 predicted proteins | sample 4967041 | NCBI WGS metagenome assembly WFLX01 (sample SAMN12857096, study PRJNA449069) | gut metagenome | isolation source: stool from male and female vole | host: Microtus ochrogaster | place: USA:Florida | collected 2017
CTACCGGACAAGGGATGATGTGATTTATTTGGCAGATTGCTTATCCGGTAAGGAGACGCTGGATAAATATCAGATAGGTTTTGTCTATGATGTTGCCGCTTATTTGGATACGCTGGAGCGGGTGAAGGAAATGAAGGCGGCGCTGTTTGTTCCGGCACATGCTACGGTGAAGGAGGATATTGCACCGTTGGCACAGTATAATATTGATAAGGTATATGAAATTGCAGATAAGATTACAGGAATTTGTGAAGAGCCAAGATGCTTTGAGGATATTTTGCAGAGACTTTTTACGGACTATGGTTTGGCAATGAATTTTGAGCAGTATGCGCTGGTGGGGAGTACTGTGCGCTCTTATCTTTCATGGTTGAAGGATTGCGGCAGGTTAGAAGCGTTTTTTGACAATTGCAGACTCTTGTGGAAAGGGCTGTAGGCGTGGGGAAGAACAAAGAAAATGTTACATATTTAGTGCCCATTATGCACCTCAAAGGTTGGACATGAAGTGAATTTCATGTATAATATATGAAGGTGCATTTTTTATTCCCGCGAGCGATGAGCCAAGCGATCATGCTTAAAGGGAGGCAAAACATACCTTGGTTATTTGACGAATGCCACGAGAGTAAAATGTTCTGCAGCTTGCTGCGTTGCAAGGTTGATACCTTGTCAGCTTGCGTGGGTATTTGATTGATAATACAAACGGAGAGAAGAAACAATGACTGAAAGAAAAGAAATAATTGCCCATTGCTTGACTTATCAGGATGTTTATGAGGACTATCCCTTCCATGACCCTAATTGGTGCGTTATCCGTCACAGGAAGAATCGCAAGATTTTTGCGTGGATATTTCACAAGGATGGGTATATGTGGGTGAATGTGAAATGTGACCCCCAGTGGCGGGAGCTATGGAGAAGCACTTATGCAGCCGTAATCCCGGCATATCATTTGAACAAAGAGCACTGGAACTCCATTATACTGGACGGTACGGTTCCCGAAAAGGAAATTAAGCGGATGATTGGCGAGAGCTATGATTTGACGAGAGGGAAGTGAGTGGTCAGGGAAATTTCATTATTAGATACCCTCACTACGCTCAAANACAACGCAACAAACATAATCNCATAAGAGAGGAAAAGNCGAAATGGANAATGAAAAAGTGAAACGCCANAGAAATNAAAAGAAAATCGCATTGATTACCATTGCCTGTATTTTAGCAGCATTTATTCTTATTGTGATGCCTGTTTTGACAGTCATTGTCTATCATGATAATTTTGGTGAGAGGTTTGAGACCGCCGAATGGATGGCTTATTCCGTAAGCGACTTTGAAGGCTTGAAAGCTGAGCAATGTACATTTCCATCAAATAACGGACAACTCCTTGCGGGTTATCAATATTCCAAAGAGGGGCAGCAGATCAAAGGTGTAGTTGTGGTTGCTCATGGATTAGGCGGCGGTGGACATAATACATATATGGATGTTGCCGACTATTTTACTTCCAACGGCTACCTTGTCTTTGCTTATGATGCGACGGGAAATGATAAAAGCGAAGGCGACTCGGTAGAAGGTTTACCGCAGGGTGTCATTGATCTTGATTACGTTTTACACTATGTAAAACAGGTTGAAGGATATAAAGATTTACCTATTATGTTGTTTGGGCATAGTTGGGGCGGCTATTCTGTCGGCAATGTGCTGAATTGCCATCCGGATGTGAAAGCAGTGGTGCTCGTTGCCGGATTTGATCGTTCTACCGATTTATTTGAACAGCAGGGCGAGTCTATGATAGGTTTTGGTATCAAATTATTTATGCCCTATGTTTCTCTGTATGAATGGTTGAAATTTGGAGAATATGCCACTTACAGTGCCATAGAAGGCTTTGCAAATTCCAATGCAGGTATTATGGTTATTCACAGCAAAGACGATACAACAGTCCTACCGGAAAACGGATATGATAAATTCTATGATGTGTATGGTGATAGCTCCCGTTTCCACTTTATTGAATATGAGGACAGAGGACACAACTACATATATTATTCAGAAGGGGCACAGCGTTACAGAGAACAACTAAACAAGGACTATACTACCTATGTAGAAGCAAATGGTGGTGAATACAATGCTGAGATTAAATCAGCGTTTATGGAAAAATACTTAGATANAAGCANATGNTATGAATNTGATTACGNTTTGATGGAGNAGATTTTAGAATTTTATNATTCTTACTGCAAGGNANTTTAAGCTGAGAANTNCCGTCTTGCGACNTAAAANATTAGGAAAGAACAATCCGAAAGCAGAACAGATAAAAAAGATAACGAAAAACATATGCGTTAAATTGTGAGGCTGACAGGGTGATTGGTTCACGAAAATGATCTTCCATCAAGTGACAGAGATGGAGATATTCAGGGAATGGTTCATCTGTGATGGTATCCGGAACGCACTGGATTTAATAGAGTTCAATATTCGGAAAATACTTCTGCATATATTTCTTTGAAACATGAATGCAGAGATACATAGTTGCGTTACTGTAAGCGTAAGTGCTGTGTCATAGCTCCATACTCTTTAAAAAATTATGTTATAAAGAGAGTATCTTACAAAATCAAAAAGGTCAATATTGACTTGGAAGAAGTCAATTAATTACTTGTATCCTTAAAAACAGGAATGATAAGATATGATTGCAATAGAGAATAAGATAATTTTAGGTACACAGCGAATACTGCTTCTGAGTGCTTCGGTACAATGTTCTGAATGCGGTACTGGCTGCAGATGAAGCAGAGAATGGAGGCTTTTATGGAAAAATACATATATTATGTAAAACGAATCATTACTTATTTAATTGGTCTGTTTGTCATGGCGCTTGGCGTTTCCGTTTCAAAGGCATCACAGCTTGGCGTTTCGCCTGTAAATTCTATTCCTTCAGTAGTAAGTGACATTCTGAAAATAGATATGGGAATTTGCACCACAGCAGTTTTTATTGGTTTTATCTTAGNGCAATTCATTATANTNCGTAAGGNTTTCAAACNCGTGNTNTTGTNACNGGNTCTNTGTTCTNCGGTGTTNGGAGTTTTTGTCNGTGTGTCAAACCTTCTGATATCTGTATTCCTGCCTGCGTGCATAAGTTATCCGATGCAGCTCTTTTATATTGTTATAAGCATGATTCTTGTAGCGCTAGGAATTCTGTTATACATTCAGGCAAACATACTTTCTTTACCCGGCGAGGGTGTTATGCAGGCGATTTCGCAAAAAACCGGCATTGCGCTTTCAACTGCCAAAATAATATTTGACTGGTCTGTCGTAATCATTGCGGCAGTACTCTCTTTAGTATGCTTAAGAACGCTGTCAGGGGTGCGGGAGGGCACAATTATTGCTGCATTCGGCGTAGGCTTGTGTCTAAAAGTATTGAATCATTTTTTCCAAAAGCCTTTGGAGAGGTTTTTGGGAATCGCTTAGCCGGTTTTAATGACTATATGGGCAAATCGTGCAGCGGCACAAGGCCGCAGAATTTGACGGCTGCATGGGCATTTAGTGGGCGGAAGGGTTTGGTGATATGGTTGTTTGCTCCCATGTTTAGCTCTGTGACAACGCTCGTTTCATCACCGGAAGCTTATGATCAAAAAGCATGGCGATTCTCCCTTTATTCTGCCAACTTATGAATGGTATGGTTAACTGTTAATATAAAATAAAGAGGTTAAGAAAAAAGAGTGCATTGTTTTCGATTATTTGTTATAATCTTAAATTGGAAGCAAATGGTTGAAAGGTATGGTTACGGAAATGGTTTATAATAATATATTGGAGGCGATGGGCAACACGCCTATGATAAGGCTCTCTCATATGGGCGACCCTGAGGGAGCGGAAATACTGGTGAAATTTGAGGGCCTGAACGTGGGCGGCTCTATCAAGACGAGAACGGCATATAATATGATAAGGGAGGCGGAGAGACAGGGGCTTATCCATGAGAATACGATTATTGTAGAGCCTACCAGCGGCAATCAGGGTATCGGGCTTGCGCTTGTGGGCGCAGTGCGGGGGTATCAGACCAAAATCATTATGCCTGATTCCGTCAGTGAGGAGCGAAGGAAGCTGGTGGAGCATTACGGCGCGGAAGTAATTTTGATTCACGATGCGGGTAATATCGGCGAATGTATTGAGGAATGCCTTGCGCTTGCACTGAAAATGCAGAGGGAAAATCCCCATGTATTTGTGCCGCAGCAGTTTGAAAATCCTGCAAACCCTTACATACAGAAGAATCAAACGGCGGTTGAGATACTTGAGCAGGTGGACGGACCTATCCACGGCTTCTGTTCAGGTATCGGAACAGGAGGAACCATTACGGGAATCGGTGAGGCATTAAAGGAGAAGAATCCCCATATGGAAATCTGGGCAGTGGAGCCGGAGCATGCTGCCATTTTGTCGGGCGGTTCCATAGGAACCCATGTGCAGATGGGAATAGGAGACGGTGTGATTCCCGCTATTTTAAACCGGGATATTTACAATGATATCTGTATTATAAAGGACGAGGAGGCAATAACAACCTCCAAGGAGCTTGCCTCGAGGGAGGGGATTATGTGCGGAATCTCCAGCGGAACCAATGTGGCGGCAGCAATCAAGCTGGCGGAAAAATTGGGTAAGGGCAAGACCGTGGTGACAGTCCTTCCGGACACGGCGGAAAGATATTTCTCAACTCCTCTGTTTGAATAGGCTGTGTACTGACTTTATAATTGATTCATTTTTATTTTAGAATAGTATAATTTTTCTCCTATTTACAATTTTTATTTTAGATGTTATATTACATATAGAACAAAGAAAACAGCGGCGACAACACAGTTTGTCAACCTGCTGCAGTCTGAGTTCCATAGAATAAGATGACATCACTGTAAAAGTTTTGAAAGGAGAGATGANTTATGTTGATGCCAAGTATAAATACTTTTAATCGNATTTTGGGAGAAAACCTGCTGGATGNTTTCTTTAACCTTTCAGGTGACTTTTTNGGAAAGGGAAGCAGTACAAACGGTTTGATGCAGACCGATGTGGAGGAGACGGATAAGGGGTATGAGGTTACCATGAATCTTCCGGGCTTTCGTAAGGAGGACGTCAAGGGTGAGCTGAAGGACGGTTATCTTGTTATCAGCGCAAGCACCTCACATGATAATGACGAGAAGGATGAGGAAGGCAGATTTATCCGCAGGGAGCGTTACAGAGGTTCCTGTACCCGCAGCTTCTATGTGGGGAAGGATGTAAAGCAGGAGGATATTAAGGCAAGATTTGAGAACGGCACCCTGAAGCTATCGGTTCCAAAGAAGGAGGCAGCAAATACTGTGGAGGAGAGAAGGTATATCGCCATTGAGGGATAGGCCGAGGGAATAAAAAGGTAAGAATACACAAGTAAGCATAAACAGGCTGGGGAACAACTCCCGTTAAGAGAAAGAGGAGTTGTTTTCCCAGCCGTTTTAGTTCTGTGTGCCGACGAGCCATGCGGACGTGCTTGCATATGCATAAAAAAGAGCCTATAATGGAAACTGTTCGGATATGTGGAANCGTAAANCATTTGTNAATGCTGTATATTCCGCAGNNTATGAATGGAAGTTAAAAAAGCAACAGGGATTGCAAGAAGGGGAGGAATACAAATGACTCTGAATGAATTGGGCATCGGAAAAACCGCAACAATTCTTTCTGTGGGCGGAAGCGGTGCTTTGAGACAGCACTTTCTTGATATGGGGCTGATTCAGGGCGCGGAGGTTACGGTGATAAAATACGCACCTATGGGAGACCCTATTGAATTGCAGATTCGGGGTTATGAACTGACAATCCGGCTTGAGGATGCGGAAAAAATAGAAATCAGTCAGGAACATGGATTAAAGTCAGGCATCGGACAGGAAAACGGAACGGTAACAAATTGCTATGGCAGGAGAAAGGAACATCCGGGCTATGGTGAGGGGGGAAAATATCATATAAAGGCACAGGAGAAGCCTCTGCCGGAGGGAGAGAACTTGACCTTTGCGCTGGTGGGGAACCAGAATTGCGGCAAGACCACTTTGTTTAACCAGCTGACAGGCGCTAATCAGCATGTAGGCAATTTTCCGGGGGTTACGGTGGATCGGAAGGACGGCGTTATCAAGGGAACGAAAAATACCCTGATTACCGATTTGCCGGGGATTTATTCCATGTCGCCTTACAGTAACGAGGAGGTTGTTACCAGAGAATTTCTGCTGCAAGGCAGACCTAAGGGAATCATCAATATTGTGGATGCCACTAATATAGAGAGGAACCTTTATCTGACAATGCAGTTAATGGAGCTGAATATGCCCATGGTAGTGGCGCTGAATATGATGGATGAGGTGCGGGAAAACGGCGGCGCCATTTTGGTGAACGAGATGGAGGAGCTGTTGGGAGTGCCGGTGATTCCTATTTCGGCGGCGAAGGGCGAGGGAATAAACGAGGTTGTGGACCATGCAGTACATGTTGCAAAGTATCAGGAATGTCCGGGCAGGGTGGATTTTTGCAGTGCGGAGGATAACTGCAGCGCCGTGCACAGATGTATTCATGCCATCATGCATTTGATAGAAGACCATGCGGTGAAGGCGCAGATTCCGGTACGTTTTGCGGCATGTAAGCTGGCGGAGGGAGACAAGCTGATTTTGGAAAGATTGTTTCTCAGTCAAAACGAAAAGGAAATGCTGGAGCATATCATACTGCAGATGGAGGAGGAGCGCGGAATGGACAGTGCATCGGCGATAGCCGACATGCGGTTTGGCTATATCCGCAAGATTTGCAGCGCCACGGTGGTAAAGCCAAGGGAGAGCAAGGAGCGTATCAGAAGCCAAAAGATTGACAGGCTTTTAACCGGGAAGTATACGGCAATCCCTTCCTTTATATTGATTATGGGGCTGGTGTTCTGGCTTACCTTTAATGTGATAGGAGCGGTTCTTGCAGATTTCCTTGACAGAGGAATAGGCGCTCTTGCGCAGCTTACGGATAGTATGCTTACGGCGGCTCATGTAAATTCCGTACTGCATTCGCTGGTGATTGACGGTATCTTTACCGGTGTGGGAAGCGTGCTGAGCTTTCTGCCTATTATCGTTACCCTGTTTTTCTTTCTGTCCATGCTGGAGGACAGCGGATATATGGCACGTGTTGCCTTTATTATGGACAAATTACTTCGTAAAATCGGTTTGTCGGGGCGGAGTATTGTACCTATGCTGATTGGCTTCGGCTGCACGGTGCCGGGTGTCATGGCAAGCAGGACCCTGTCCTCGGAGAGAGACAGGAAGATGACGATTTTACTGACTCCCTTTATGAGCTGTTCCGCAAAGCTTCCCATATATGCCTTTTTTACGGCTGTATTCTTTCCGGGGCATGGCGCGGGGGTAATGATTGCATTGTATTTCTTCGGAATCATGACGGGAGTATTGATGGCGCTCTTTCTAAAAGCCACGAAATTTAAGGGGGAGCCGGTTCCCTTTGTGATGGAGCTGCCCAATTACCGTATGCCGGGCGCAAGGAATGTGGGTCAGCTTCTGTGGGAAAAGGCAAAGGATTTTTTACAGAGGGCGTTTACGGTCATTTTTCTGGCAACGATAATTATTTGGTTCTTACAGAATTTTGACGTGAGGTTGAATGTGGTGACGGATTCCAAGGAAAGTATCCTTGCTTCTGTTGCGGGAGTGCTTGCTCCCATATTTGCTCCATTAGGCTTTGGGGACTGGAGGATATCCACGGCGCTGATTACCGGTTTTATGGCGAAGGAGAGTGTGGTCTCAACATTAACGGTGCTCTTTGGCTCGACCGAGGCGCTTTTTGGGGTTCTTACCACGGCGGGGGCAACATCGCTGCTTATCTTTTGTCTGTTGTATACTCCCTGTGTGGCGGCAGTGGCATCAATCAGGCGTGAGCTGGGAAGAAAGTGGGCGGTCATAGTCGTAGTGGGTCAATGTGCGATAGCATGGGCTGCTGCATTTGCGGTCTATTTATTGTTGAGAGTGTGGTAACGAATGTAAAAACGGATTGAGTGTGGATAGTACGTGTAAAATAGCGGAAGTGCAACTGACAGGTGACAGATTTCCCGGCGTACTTGGTAGTTGTCAACCGGAGTATTTGCTAAACTGTTACCTGCAAAGATATTGAAAAAGTGAAGGAAAGGTTGGTAACTGACATGATTTTAGCGGAAAAGATTATCGCACTCAGAAAAAAGAACGGATGGTCTCAGGAGGAGCTTGCAGAGAAATTAAATATTTCCAGACAGTCCGTATCTAAATGGGAGAGCGGAGGCTCCATTCCCGATTTGGATAAAATCATTAAGCTGAGCGGACTGTTTGGGGTGAGTACGGACTATCTATTGAAGGATGAATTGGAGGAAATCACATATTCGGAAACAGACGAGGATGAGAATAGGGATAGGACTGCCAAAATCGTCTCACTGGAGGAAGCAAATGCTTTTATGGATTTGACCAGACGGTTGGCAAAGCAGATTGCCTGGGGAGTCAGCATCTGTATATTTTCTCCTGTCTGCCTTATTTTGCTTGCAGGGCTGCAGGAATACGGTAAAATCGGTATGACGGAGGATATGGCGGGAGGACTCGGTGTGTGCATCCTTTTAATTTTTGTAGCTGCCGGCGCAGGGATTCTTGTTTTGAACGGAATGAAGCTTGACAGGTATAAGTATATAGAGGAGGAAAACATTACTTTGCAATATGGTGTGGAAGGGATTGCCCGTATGAAGAAAGAAGCGTTTGCCAACACTTACAGAACCTGTGTTGTGGTAGGTGTGAGTTGCTGTATTATAAGTGTGGTACCGCTTATGCTGTCAGTGGGATTTGGTGTGGAGGAATTTTGGATAATCTGCTGCGTGCCTGTAATGCTTGTTATTATTGCGGCAGGTGTGAATTTGCTTGTATGGTCCGAAACCATTAACGGAAGCTTTCAGAAGCTGTTGCAGGAAGGGGATTATACGGAAGAAAATAAATACATGCAGCAGAAGACGTCATTTTTCCCGGGAATTTATTGGACGCTTACCACGGCTTTGTTTCTGGGTATCGGCTTTCGCAATAACAGCTGGAAAAGNNCATGNATTGTCTGGCCGGTGGCGGCGCTTGTTNTNGTGGCGCTTAAGAGAATGATNGAATCCNTNATAANGTCANNAAAAGGTAAAAATTAAATTAATATAATGAACCGTTTATAGCCTCGTGCGTACCGTTCATCTAAAATCTGTTTTCATATAAGGCAGAAGCTGATATGCTTCGAATAGCAGCATTAACAAAAGCAGCAGTCATCATTGGCAGCTGTCCGAAATGAAAACAGGAGGGAGAAGCGGTATGGCAGAGGCTATTATTCATTTACGCAATATTACTAAAAGGTATTGCGATTGTACTGCCGTAAGGGAATGCAGTCTTACATTGGAAAGAGGTAAAATATACGGGCTGGTGGGGAAGAACGGAGCGGGAAAGACCACTATTATGCGGATGATTGCCGGATTGAGCCTGCCTGATAGCGGACAAATCGAGCTGTTCGGGAAAGCTGCCGGCGGTGGCGGAAGCGGCAAAATCGGAACACTGATTGAAGCGCCCAGCCTAAATGGCAGCATGACTGCAAAGGAAAATCTACGGTTTTACAGAATGCTGTCGGATAAGAAGGGGTGTTATGAAACGGATGAGGAGCTGCTTGCATTGGTGGGGCTTTCGGATATAAAAAGGAGAAAGGTAAAGGACTATTCCCTTGGGATGCGGCAGAGGCTGGGCATCGCCGTGGCGCTGCTTACCAAGCCGGAATTTGTAATGCTGGAAGAACCGGTAAACGGGCTTGGCCCGCTCGGCGTGGTGGAAATCAGGATGCTGATAAAGAAGCTTTCGGAGGAGGAAGGAATGACATTTCTCATTTCCAGCCATAATCTGCCGGAGCTGTACCAGACGGCTACGGATTATATTATCATTGATAAGGGCATGGTGAAAAAGGAAGTTTCTCAAGAGGAACTGGAAAGTGAGCAGCATGAGANCTTGGANGAATATTTTTTGTCGGTGATTGGTGAAGGGTAAGGTTGAAACGATGCAGGTATCCGCTTTGCGTATTAGCGAGTGGCAAAATGATGGAGAAACAAGTTTTTACCGTGGCGTCACAGTTTGAAAGCGCAGGATTGAAATGGGAATTCGTCCTATGATTGTGAAAAAACGTTTTTGTATGGAGGATTAAAATGAAAGGAATGTTTTGTGCAGCCTTATATAGAATGTGGAAATCCACAGGAACAAGAATTGCATTTTTTATTACCTATGTTGCAACAGTATTTTATTTCGTGCTGGCACGTATGGTGGCTGTGGGAAAGCTGGGGGCGGCTCAGGCGGGTAGTGTCAGCGGTCTGGGAGATGCCATGATTATCTGGCTGTGCGGTTCTCTGGTGATAGGGCTTTTGGTGGGCTTGGATTTCGAGAACAAAACAATACACGGCGTCATCGGCTTTGGAAGAAAGAAAATTATCGGAAACTATGTGGCAGTGTTTGCAGTGCTTGTAACGCTATTGGTATTGCCGTACACTATCGGCTCCCTTGTATGTATTTTTGGCGGGATTGACATGACGGGGGCGGAGCAGACGGCAATTTCTATTTACATGGGCAATGTGCTTGGCTATTCAGGGGATGTCGCCCCAGGGAAAATGATATTATCCTATCTATCCTATGCCATGGTTTATGTAGGGCAGCTCAGCATCTGTATCCCGGCAGCCGTAAAGCTGAAAAAGCCTGCGGCTGTTACGGCATTTGGATTTTTCTTCGGAATGTTGTCGGCGCTCCTTGCAACTCTTGCGTCCAAGGTGGAAATAGTAGATAATATATATAAGCTAACGCCTTATAATTACAATATGGAAACGCTGGGAATCGGCGGCTCCTATGGGGATATGTTTCTTGCCATTGCGGTGAGTCTTGTGTTCGCAGGACTTATGGGGGGTGTCTCATGGGGATTATTCCGCAAGGCGGAGATTAAGTAGGCTTGGGGCGGTCTTTCGGAGGCTGCCATGCGTAGCGGGAGCTGTCGTCGTTACGGTAAGAGGATTTTTAAGCAGGGCAGAAAGGTATGGTTATCGGAATTTATTATGCGGGTCGAGACTAGGATAAGTGAGGCTTATCAGGAAATTGAGGTACACATTTGTAATTATGAAATGAATCGTCAGGTGGAAGAGGTTGCAGCCCGGATTTCCCATGTGGTAAACGATACCATAACAGGCGTGGACAAGAATGGTGTAAGGCTGCTTCAGACAAGTGAGATTATCCGTTTTTTTGCGGAAAATCAGAGGGTGTTGGCACAGGATGAGCGGGGAACCTATGCCATCCATCAAAAGCTTTATGAGCTGGAACAGTTTTTGGACGCCGGACAGTTTTTACGAATTTCCAAATCGGAAATTGTGAATCTTCGCAAGATACAGCGTTTGGACATGAATCTGGCAGGTACCATCAGGGTAATTCTTTGTGACGGCACTCAGACCTACACCTCCAGACGTAATATTCCGCGATTAAAAAAGGCTCTTGGCATTAAATGACAGGTTACTGACAGGACAGGTAATTGAGGAGGGCTGAACTGCAACGAATTTGTGTGCTGTAGGCAGTATGGAGGTTTGACGGGATAATGAAATTAATGATAAAAAGATGCGGGGAGAGCTTTGGAATTTCCGCGATATGCGGGCTTTTGGTAAACATGCTGATTGAAATAATCGTGCGCTTTGTCACAAGGGATGAAAGCTTTGTGCCGCTTGCGCCTGAATTTGTGGCGTTCTTTCCGTCGGAAACAATAGCAATGGAGGTCAACATTCTGCTGTACGGCGTGATAGGAGCGGCGTTCTCGGTGGCGGCACGGGTGTATGAGCAGGAGCGGCTGGGTTATGTATGGCAGAATTTAATCTATTTTCTTTTGACAAGTATTGTATGGATACCCATTGTGATACTGATATGGCAGCTTCAAAAGTATCCGGAGGCATTGATTTCCGCGTTGGCGGGTTTTGCGGGAACCTATGTGATTATGTCAATTGTGGGATACCGCATCACCAAAAATGATGTGGACAGAATTAACTGGGTGTTGGAGCAAAAAGCACAATAAGGGTGAACATTCAAAATAAGCACATCAGCATGGTTTTTCACACTGATGTGCTTATTTTGCTGTTATGGTATAATCCTCATTTCAATTACACCGTAATCACAGTTCCTGTCTTTCCCTTAATCGCATCCTTTACACACTTCATGGAAGTGATCAGAACCTTGCCGTCAGGAACCTTCTCCAAATAGGTAACTGCTGCTTCTATCTTAGGAAGCATGGTACCTGCCTCAAACTCGCCTGCTTCAATGGCTGCTTTTGCCGCGGCAGCTGTCATGGAGGTAATGGGAGCCTGATTTTCTGTGCCAAAATTCTTATAAACACAATCTACACCGGTCAAGATAATCAATTCATCCGTCTTTAAATCAGCGGCAAGCTTTCCGGCAATAGCATCCTTCTCAATAACGGCGGAGGCGCCCTTTAAGGCATGCTTCTGCTCAATTACGGGAATACCGCCGCCGCCGCAGGCAATAACCACTTGGTCTGCGTCCGCAAGGGTGCGGATGGCTTCAATTTCTACAATGTCAATGGGCTTGGGAGCCGCAACCACACGGCGGAAGCCCTTGCCTACGTCTTCCTTTACATAATTCCCCTTCTTTATCTCGGTCTCGGCGTCCTCATTGGACATATGGCGTCCGATAACCTTGGTAGGCTCATAAAATGCTTCATCATAAGGATCCACCGTAACCTGTGTGAGGATGGTGCTGACGGGCTTGGAAATGCCGCGGTCAAGAAGCTCGGCTCTCAAGGCATTCTGGATATCATAGCCCACATAGCCCTGACTCATAGCGGAGCATACACACATGGGAGCGGGCGTATAATCAATGTATACACGGCGAAGCTCTGTCATAGCCTTGTGAATCATACTGACCTGCGGACCGTTGCTGTGGGTGATGGTGAGCTGGTAATCCGCCTCCACCAAATCGGCAAGAGCTTTTGCCGTTATTTTTACTGCGTCCCATTGTTCCATGGTGGTATAGCCGAGTGCATCATGTCCAAGGGAGACAACTACTTTTTTCTTGCTCATAAAAACCTCTCATTCTGCCGCCGAAGCGGCACCTTCCATTTTCTTTGCATTGCCGCCAAAACGGAGTCTTTCATCTGCATTGCACTTTGCCGCCAAAGCGGCATCTTTCATCTGCTTTGGACTTTGCCGTCACAGTGACATTTTTCATCTGCCTTGCATTCTGCCGATAAAACGGTGTTTGATACGCGCGGCATTTCATCGGATATGCTGTAAGTATAGCATAAATTAAAGACTGTGTATAGCATTTTCCAGTACCTGAAAATAGTTTTCAAAGGTTTTACGGCAGCAGGAGGGATTGTCAATCACAATGCCTTCGCCGCGAAGTCCAATCAGGGAAAAGCCCATTGCCATCCGATGGTCGTCGTAGGTCTCAACAAGAGAGGGCTTGGGTTGTCCGGGGTATATGGTAATGGAGCTTTCCGTTTCTTCACAGCGGATGCCCATTTTGGAAAGCTCCGTCACGATTGCCGAAATCCGGTTGCTCTCCTGAAAGCGGATGTGTCCGATTCCCGTTATGGTGGTGGCAGTTTTGGCAAAAGGGGCAATTGCGGCAAGCGTAATCGCCTGATCGGAGCAGGCTGACATATCCACGGTAATTCCTTTAAAGGTGCCGTTGGTAGGGGGTAGTACTAAAATGCCTTCCATTTCATCGGTAACACGGCAGCCCAGCCTTTCCAAAATTCTCAAAAACTCCACATCCCCCTGCATAGAAGAAAAATGTACGTGCTCCACCAGTACGGGAATGTTAAGCNGCGNCNNCATAGCANAAAAATAACAGGCGGCTGNCACANCAGNTTNGANTNGATAANCCANGGCATNGTAGNGNTGTCNNGCTCTGGTGAGAAAGCAGTCAGATGACGTATGCTCGGTAATTACGCCGAACTGCTCCATCATTTTACGGGTTATCTCGATATAAGACATGCCGTGAGTTCCCTCCACCCGAACGGTGAAATCCTTCGGGGAAAGGCAGGAGGCAATTAACAGGGCGCTTAAAAACTGGCTGCTGTGTTCAATGTCAACGGTTATGTGATTTTGTGCAAAGCCATGGCTTACCAGAGTAAAAGGGAAATACCCCTCCCTGCCGTCCGACCTGTCAGAGGCATTGTTTGTTCCGGAGGTAGTATTTTTCGTTTTGTCGGCGGAGGAGCATATAAGCTTATCCGTAGCGGGAGCATCATAAATGATTTCGCAGCCAAGCTCCTGTAAGCAGGCAAGCAGGGGCACCATGGGACGTCTGCGCATCTGCTCCGAGGCATCCATATGGTAAATACCCCAAGACACACCCAGATATGCTGTCAGAAAGCGGGCGGCAGTTCCGGCGCTTCCTACATATTGCGCAGCTTCCTTTAAAGGAACATTACCTCCATGCCCGGTGACGGTGATGATTTTATTCTCTTCATCTACAGTGGTTTCGAAACCTAAGTCTTGTATACATTTGAGAAAATGTCTGGAGTCATCGCTGAAAAGTGCGCCCCGCAGCGTGGATGTTCCCTCGGCGAGAGTTGCCAAGAGCAGGGCGCGGTTGGTGATGCTCTTAGAACCGGGAACACTGACCGTTAGGGGATTTTCGGCAGCAGTCTTTACGGTGCGGCAGGCAGCATTAACACCATGCTTTGCCAGCCGGGTATAAATGCAGGGAACCTGATAGGTTTCCTTAAATTCCGTTTTGGATTTGGATTGATTAGCAGGTATCATATTAACCTCATTTCTGTACTGCTTTTGATGGCTTAACTGGCCGGAACAATGCACATTGTGCAGCCTTGTGCCAAGCAGAAAAAACCGTTCGTCAGAGTGATTTAATGCAATGCCCGCCGGAAGCGGAGCGTTGTCCGGCTTATTATAGCATGACATCTGTAAAACTTCAACGTAGTAAAGCAAACGACAGAAAAATAAGCTGGCAGAAAAATTCTTGAATCATCAGTGAAGTGCATATTCTGCCAACTTATGAATGGCATGGTAGAACGGTTATGAGTTAAACGCGTCTATGACCAAATTTAGACTTTGTATAATTACAGATAATGTGGTACAATTAAAAAAACGTTACAAGAAAGAACAAAATTGTATTTTAATGCAACTTTAAATTGTTTAACTAAAGAGGGTATAGAGAGATATAGATGAAGAGAAAGATAGCTGTTTTTGCAAATGGATGGGGAACGGAATATTTACGGGAAGTAGTTACAGGTATCTATGAAGTTGCTAAGGATTCAGGCACAGATGTATTTGTATTTGTAAACTTCTCCAGTTTTTCAGAGCAGGAAAAAATAAATAAAAGTGAAAGTAATATATTTCGGCTTCCGCAATTACATGATTTTGACGGTGTAGTTCTGATGGCAAATTCCTTCAATATGAATGAAGAAGTAGCCCTTGTATATGAAATTGTGAAAGAAGCCCAAGTTCCTGCTGTCAGCATAGAGTATAACTTTGAAGGTATTACCACAATCAATACTGACAATTATAATGGTATGCATGAGCTTGCGAAACATGTGGTACAAGAGCATGGCGCCAGACATATTGTGTATGTGGGGGGTCCTAATGAGCATTTGGAAAGTAATATCAGATTGCAGGCGGTACAGGATGTAGCCGGTGAATATGGTTTTTCCTTACGGAAAGAGGATATTATATATGGAGACTGGGCGAAAAACCTTCCTAAGAAATTGGNAAAGGAATGGCTGGATAANCATNAGTGCCTGCCGGATATCTTTATCTGCGCAAATNANATTATGGCAATGNGTGTCTGTGNAGTGATGGCTGAGCTGGGATATAAGGTGCCTGCGGACGTTATGGTTACAGGATATGACTGCATCAGGTCGGGGCAGGAATATGTTCCCACGATTACTTCAGTCAATCATGAGTGGTGCGGCATGGGAGTAAAGGCACTGCAGATTTTGCTGGATAAAATGGAAGGTAGGAACAGTGTTGACTCTGTCACCATGAAAACCAGATTTGTTCCCGGCGGAAGCTGTGGTTGTATTTATAACGAAATACAGGCAAGAGAGGGAATAGGTCGTCATTCTCATAAGATTGACAGTCTTGCTTGCGATTCACATTTCAGGCATATATATCTGGCAGTCAGAAAGGCAGAAAATGCAGATGATCTGAATCAGTGCTTTGACAATCTTTTTCAGAACGAGTGCTGGATGGAAGGGGATAATTTCATGCTTTGCCTCGAACGGGAGTTTTTCAACATTGAGGAGCAGGATGAGAACTTGTGGACACAGGGATATAGTGACAGTATGGATGTAATCTGTTCACTCAGGAACGGTGTTCCGAGAACCCACCGGATTATGAGGCGCAGGGAAGCGATGTTTTGTGCTTCTGATGAGAACCCGGAACCGGGGGTATACATTTTCGTGCCGTTATATAATGAGGGGAAAAGCTATGGTTTTGCCATGCTGCCCAGAGATATTGATATTGTTGAAGATAATTATCTCTATATTTGGACCAGACATATGAATCAGTATTTGGAGCAGGTGCGACGCAATATTACCATCGCGGATTTGACCCGAAGGCTTACTGAGCTTTCTGTGACAGATGTGTTGACAGGAGTGTACAACCGCGCAGGTTGCGAGAAGCTTGCTTATCCGATGCTGGAGGAATGGCATAAAACCGGTGGAACCGGAGCCGTAATGATAGCGGATATTGACAGGATGAAGACGATTAATGATAAATACGGTCATGCCAGCGGCGATTTAGCTTTGCGCACCGTTGCGGCAGTTTTAAAAGCGCAGCTGCCCTCAGATTGGATTATATCCAGATTTGGCGGAGATGAATTTTTTGTAGGGGGAAAGCTCAAGGAGGATTTGGATTTAGAAGCATTAAGGAATTCCATTTTGCAGAATCTTGTTCTGGAGGTGGAACGAAGACATATTCCTTTTGAACTGAGTCTGAGTATCGGCTATACGAAATTGGAACCGGGCGGAGAGATTAATTTGGAAAGCGATTTACAGCGCGCCGACCAGCTCATGTATGCCATTAAAAAGGAACATCACAGNGNAATTGATANCAAATAANATAAACATGCTGCNTCTGTATTAAACATTAGTGTGCTGTCTCATTGATTTCCGGTAAAACTCCTTGCCTGAATGTCAGTGAGACAGTACACTAGAGGCAGCATGTTTTGCAGTTAAGCATTATGGCGGGTTCTTGCCGTGATAATCCAAGGGGCAGGTTCCTGTTTAAAGGTATTGTTGCTGCCCAGCTTGGAGATTGATACTTGTATGGTATCAATGTCCGTCAGACCCAAATCCTGAAGGGCGCTTGAGATACCGGCGGCAGCCTTGAAATCTAAGGTATAAATAACAACATTAATATTCGGATTGATGCCGGTAAGATAGGAAAGCTCCTGCTCCGTGCTGGCGGATGCAACCAGAAATACCAGCGAGGGTATTGGGCAATCCTTCATGCTGTCAGCGTCTACGTGGTCAATGATTTTAATATTATGTAAATCAAAATGCGCTACATTATCCTCTAGGGTAGCGCGGTCCTCATGGCTGTACTCCACTGCAATCACAGAGCCTTCAGGCGCCATCAGAGCCGCTTCAATAGCAATACTTTCGCCTCCGATTACACAGATATCATCCTGAGGATCTACCATCATCTTATTTAAAATAATGGCACGGATTTCACTGCCCACATAATGGATGGAACCGCGTTGAAATATTTCGTTGCTAAGTCCGATTTTAGCTGTGTTTCTGGCATTGGGATTAATGATCAGCATACCTGCGGAGGCATTGATGCCCCGGTCGATCATATCTTTGATTTTCTGGTGGAGAATCTCACCGGAANGGTCGGNACCCTCGTTGTNCCAGACATCACATTCCCCTAATCCGGCATTCCACAGACGATAGAAAATATCATCAATACCGGCATTGGTAAACACCANTGTGGTTTTATGTGCTTCANCGGTAGGAATAATATTTTTATTCTTTTTGGTGATGNCAATCATCTTTACATGCTCCAAATCCAATGTGGTGTTTTTGGCATAATATTGAAGCCATAATAAAATAACTTCATTTGTAAAAATCTGTTGTTCCATAGATTCGCCTCCTTTGATTCTCTGTTCTTAGATGCGTCCGTAAAATTTATATTATTATACCNATTATACCATCTTTTTCTGATATTTGTAAAAAATCTTAATAATTGTTGTTGATTTCTGCTGTGAGCGCAATTGATTTGCGTAAATGAGTTTGGAAGGTGTTAATTTTACGATAGGTTCAGCCAAAATGTCAGGATCAGGCGATATGAAAAATATAGTTATGAAAATATGATAAAATATCCTTGACAAAGGAAAATAATAGTAGTAATATACGTTTCATAATAATCCTATTGACATACTATGAAATAAAAGTAGAGAGAAGCATATGACATATCTAAAAAAGATATAGANAGCTGTCTTCTCGGTAAAANTGTCAGGNTTAAGANGCGGAATGTTATTTTAGAAGAGGAGGAGCAGACATGAGCAGAATTTTTACCAAGGCAACACAATTAATAGGGCGTACCCCTTTACTAAAGGTAGAGAATTATATGAATGCGGAAAATATTGAGGGAGTAGAGCTGCTTGCCAAGCTGGAATATCTGAATCCGGCGGGCAGCGTAAAGGACAGAGTGGCGCTTTCCATGGTGGAGGATGCGGAGAAAAAGGGCATNNTAAAACCGGGATCGACCATCATTGAGCCTACCTNCNGCANTACANGAANCGNACTGNCAAGCGNAGCGGCTGCANAAGGTTATCGCNCTATNTTGACTTTGCCTGNTACCATGAGCGNGGNGCGAAGAAATTTGTTAAAGGCGTATGGCGCGGAACTGGTGCTGACAGAAGGGGCACGGGGCATGAAGGGCGCCATCGAGAAAGCGGAGGAACTGGAAAAAAGCATTCCGGGAGCCGTAATCCTAGGGCAGTTTGACAATGCGGCAAATCCTGCAATTCATGCTGCAACTACCGGACCGGAAATATGGGAAGATACGGACGGGCAGGTGGATATTTTTGTGGCAGGCGTAGGTACGGGCGGAACCGTTACAGGCATCGGCACTTACTTAAAATCCCAAAATCCCGCAATCAAGATAGTCGCTGTGGAACCTACGGACTCGCCTGTGCTGTCCGGCGGAAAGCCCGGACCCCACAAGCTGCAGGGAATCGGAGCAGGCTTTGTGCCTTCCATACTCAACACACAGGTCTATGATGAAATTATTACAGTGACGACAAACGAGGCGTTTACTACAGGTCGTCTCATTGCCCGTAAGGAGGGGATTTTGGTGGGTATCACTTCCGGCGCCGCTCTTTTTGCGGCGGCCAAGCTGGCGAAGCGGCCGGAAAATGCAGGCAAGACTATCGTAGCGCTTTTGCCGGATTCCGGTGACAGATACCTTTCCACGCCTATGTTTACGGAGGAAAATATTTCATGAAAATTTCTACAAAGGGTAGATATGCAGTGCGTGTTATGCTGGATTTAGCGCTTCATGACACGGGTGAATGTATTAAGGTAAAGGAGATTGCCGCAAGGCAGGGCGTTTCCGAGAAATACTTGGAGCAGATTATTTCCGTGCTCAACAAGGCGGGATATGTGAAGAGTGTCCGGGGGGCGCAAGGCGGCTACCGTATCGCCAAGGAGCCGGGATATTACACGGTGGGAATGATTCTCAGACTTACGGAAGGGTCTCTTGCTCCTGTCGCCTGTCTGGAGGACGGCGCGGACTTGTGTGAGCGCGTGGATACCTGTGAGACGGTACAGGTCTGGAGAGACCTGTATGACGCTATCAATGAGGTGGTGGACGGAGTTACTTTGGCGGATTTGCTGGAACGCAGGCAAAAGCGTGTGGAAAATTTGGATTACAGTATCTAATCAAAGGGAACATTTCAGTCGGACAATTCATAAATTGTCGTAAAAAAGTAAAAGACAGCTTGGTGTCGGATTTCCGCATTAGCTGTCTTTTTGGTATTCACAAAAACCGTTCTCAATTGTCAAAGTATCTATCCACTGTCTTCCTTCGGGAATCATGCGGTATAATTCCACTGTGCCTACGGCATTTCCGCCGCTGTAGAGGGGCGATTTGGATTTGGTTCCGTCAGGGGCTTCATAATTTAAAGGAAACAGCAGCTCCTTCCTGCTGCTTATGGATATTTTGACTAAGGCATGTTTATTCTGCGCCTTGATATGCCAGATAAAGCGCTTGGTGGTTTCCTTGACTCTCCACTTACTGCGGGAAAAGCGCCCCGGTATTCCAAAGGTGAAATCCTCTCCGGTGTAGGTAAGCTGTAGCATCAGCCGTGGCTTTAAAGGAAAGAATAAAAATTTGGAACAGCAGCCGTCTACGGCAAGAGCAGAGTATTTTAATTCCTTGCCGGTGCGCTGGCTTGTAAGCTTGCAGGAGGCTAATTGCAGCCATGGGCGGTTAAAGCTTCTTCCCCAATGTTTATCTGCATAGCCGTAAGATGCTTCGGGAGTGACCTCATAGGTAATGCCGTCCAAGACAACGGTGCCGCTGTAAGCGGTACGAATGCCTTCGCCGTGCCAGAAGCTGTTTAAGGCGTTCAGGGCACAGAAAAACGGATTGGCAATGGCGCCTGTGTGGCAGGCGATAGATTTATGTACCTCTAAATCCCACTCCATGTATCCAGAATCCGTCATGAAAGAACGGTGCCTTGCCTCTTGCTTTGTCACGTCCACAAAGCCGGCAATCCGGTTTTCGCTGTATATACAATCTTCCACCTGTATATAAAGGGGATTCTGCGCTACCTTGAGAGAGGAAACGGGGTAAAAGGCGTGGAGCTGTTTACCTTGGAGAATAGCATCTGTTGTTCCCAAAGATTTAGCGGGAGCGTCTGCATGGTATGACAAAAAAGCATCAGAAGCTGTATCGGTTTCGTTGCCTGTCATGTCAGAATCCGTATCTGCATGGGTAATGGTAACAGTCGTGGGAAATACTCCAGCCTTAATCATCACGTAAGAAGGCTTCATGCCCCGCTTTTTAAAATAGGGATGTTGCCCTAAAATGGGTTGATTTCCGCCAAGCGCCGGATTGATAATAAAATATTCCACAAAAAAAGTACGTGTATCTCCTGTGGTAGGGGCTTTTCCCGTAAAGGAATGCCAAAAGCGCATATATCCCTTTTTTGCAAGAGAACCACGCAGCATAAAAGCGTTTCTATGTAAATCGGTTTGGTTCATTAATAATATTCCCACTCCCCTCGTGAGCTTGTCAAAGGCAATCTGCTATATCTCGTAGTAATCTTTTCCATTATACTACTATATATTGTTAATGACAATACTGTCAGCGCAATCTTAAGAAATTTTAACAAAAACAATAATGTTATTGTGAATATTGTCTTAATGTCATTTGCCACTTGATTTTTTGCGGCTTAACAAGTATTATTAAAGTGACGCTCGTAAGCGTATAAAAGAAAAGGTATTACATATCAGAAGGAGGAGTTATATGTTATATATTGGTGTCGATTTGGGTACATCAGCGGTTAAGCTGCTCTTAATGGACAGCGAGGGTAAGATTCAGAATATTGTATCAAGGGAATATCCTCTGTACTTCCCTCATCCGGGCTGGTCTGAGCAGAAGCCTGAGGATTGGTATGAGCAGACGATAGACGGAATCAAGGAGCTTATCAAGGATGCGGATAAGAGTCAGGTTGCAGGTATCAGCTTCGGCGGCCAGATGCATGGCTTGGTTATTCTTGATAAGGAGGATAATGTTATCCGCCCCGCAATTTTATGGAATGACGGGAGAACCTACGAGGAGTGCGACTATCTGAACAATGTGATCGGCAAGGACAAGCTTTCCGAGTATACGGCAAACATCTCCTTCACCGGCTTTACGGCACCCAAAATTCTCTGGGTAAAGAATAAGGAGCCTGAGAATTTTGCAAAGATTGAGAAAATCATGCTTCCCAAGGATTACATAGCTTATAAGCTCACCGGCGTACATTGTACAGATGTGTCCGATGCCTCCGGAATGCTTTTATTTGACGTTAAAAATCGTAAGTGGTCTCAGGAAATGTGCGATATCTGCGGTATTGATATAAGCCAGCTTGCAACCTGCTACGAGAGCTATGAGGCAGTGGGCAAGGTTCTTCCCGCAGTTGCGGACGAGCTGGGTATTCCTCACGATGTTCTGGTGGCTGCAGGTGCAGGAGACAATGCGGCGGCAGCGGTGGGAACAGGTACTGTAGGCGACAATATGTGTAATATCTCTCTGGGTACCAGCGGAACCGTGTTTATTTCTTCCAAGAATTTCGGCGTGGATAAGTACAATGCCCTGCATTCTTTTGCCCATGCGGACGGCAAATATCATCTTATGGGCTGTATGTTAAGCGCTGCTTCCTGTAACAAGTGGTGGATGGACGAAATCATCGGTACCAAGGATTATGCCGCAGAGCAGAAAGCAATCGAGAAGCTTGGTGAGAATCATGTGTATTTCCTGCCCTATCTGATGGGAGAGCGTTCTCCTCATAATAACCCTAATGCCAGAGCTACCTTTATCGGCATGACAATGGACACCACAAGAGCCGACATGACTCAGGCTGTTTTGGAGGGTGTTGCGTTTGCGCTTCGTGATTCTTTGGAGGTTGCGAAATCTCTGGGCATTAACCTGACCCGCACCAAGATTTGCGGCGGCGGCGCTAAGAGTCCTCTCTGGAAGAAGATGATTGCCAACATTCTTAACCTGAAGGTAGATGTGATCGAGAGTGAGGAAGGGCCCGCTCTGGGCGGCGCTATGCTGGCAGCGGTTGCATGCGGCGAATATAAGTCCGTAGAAGAGATTGCGGCAAAGGTTGTAAAGGTAGTTGATACCGTTGAGCCGGATCCCGAATTAGTTGCTAAGTACGATGAGCGCTATGCACAGTTTAAGGAGATTTATCCTGCATGCAAGCCTCTGTATGATATTANCACAAAATAAAAGAAANCCGTATTTATAAGCANTCCGGNTCATGCGTGCCCGTGAATCCTGACAGTATAACAGCGGCATGACCGGATCGCAACAATATTTTTTATGAAATTAAATATGTTTTGTTCTAAGACAGGCATATGTAAAATATTTTATGAAAGGAACGGTTTGTACTATGAAAATTTTATCTGTAAACGATGCTGCTTTCGGTAAGTATGGACGCGTGATTACCAATGTTGATTTCACTGCTTTGGTAGAAGAACTGAAGAAGACCCCCATACCTGAGGGCGTGGCATATGAACCCAGCGTTGCTGAACTGGAGGCGCTTCCCGTAATGAAGGATATCTCAGATGTGGCATATGGCGAGATGCCTATCCAGATTGGTTATTGCAACGGACATAACGCTATGCTGAATGCTCTTGAGTACCACAGGGATTCCGAGATTAACGTAGCGGCAACGGACGCTATTTTGATGCTTGGCTGCTTACAGGATGTAGAGGCTGATTTTACTTATGACACTGCAAAGGTCGAGGCATTTTTGGTTCCGGCAGGCACTGCTGTTGAGGTTTATGCGACAACCCTGCACTATGCTCCCTGCGGTGTTGACGGAAAAGGCTTTCAGGTGGCAATCGTGCTTCCCAGAGGAACTAACTATCCTTTGAGCACAAAGCACACCGCCGTTGCGGACGGCAAGGCTCCCAGTGAGGACGCTTTGATTACCGCAGTGAACAAGTGGCTGATCGGTCATGCAGAGGGCGGGCTTGACGAAGGCTCCTTTATCGGTCTGAAGGGCAAAAATCTGAATATTAATGAATAAATCGGAATTTATCCGCAAATTTTTTGGCGCCCTGCAATCATAAGTCAGGCAGCTTCCGATGAAAAGCGGAGAATATGGGTGAAAATAGCAAGCTTGCAAGTCGTATCTAAGCGATTTGTGTGCATAGATATTGCCGGAGGGGGCTTCCCTCAAAGGCTACAACACATTTTATACATGAGTCTAAGGAGGATTTAAAAATGAACAATTTACCTCAGGTAAAAATTGGTATTGTTGCAGTAAGCCGCGACTGTTTCCCGGAGAGCTTATCTGTAAACAGAAGAAAGGCATTGGTTAAGGCTTATGCTGACAAATACGGCATGGACAATATTTATGAGTGTCCTATTTGTATTGTAGAAAGTGAAATTCATATGGTTCAGGCTCTGGAGGATATTAAGAAGGCAGGATGTAACGCACTTTGTGTTTACCTTGGAAACTTTGGTCCTGAAATTTCAGAGACTCTTCTTGCAAAGCATTTTGACGGTCCCGCAATGTTTATTGCAGCAGCAGAGGAAAGCCAGAATGATTTGTCCGATGGACGTGGCGATGCATACTGCGGTATGTTAAATGCAAGCTACAACTTAAAGCTTCGTAACATTAAGGCATATATACCCGAGTATCCTGTAGGTACTGCTGAGGAATGTGCGGACATGATTCAGGAGTTTGTTCCTATTGCAAGAGCAATCGTTGGTCTTTCCGACTTAAAGATTATTTCCTTCGGTCCCAGACCTCTTAACTTCCTTGCTTGTAACGCTCCTATCAAGCAGCTTTACAACCTTGGCGTTGAAATCGAAGAGAACTCCGAGTTAGACTTGTTTGAAGCGTTCAATAATCATGCGGGCGATGAGAGAATCCCTGCAAAGGTTCAGGAAATGGCACAGGAGCTTGGCGCGGGCAATAAGAAGCCTGAGGTTTTGGAGAAGCTTGCTCAGTATGAATTGACCCTGCTTGACTGGGTTGAGGCACATAGAGGCTACAGAAAATATGTTGCTATTGCCGGTAAGTGCTGGCCTGCATTCCAGACACAGTTTGGTTTCGTTCCCTGCTATGTAAACAGCCGTTTAACAGGTATGGGTATTCCCGTATCCTGCGAGGTAGATATCTACGGCTGCTTGAGTGAGTTCATCGGTACCTGCGTAAGCGAGGATGCTGTTACTCTGCTTGATATCAACAACTCCGTACCTGCGGATATGTACAAGGAATCTATTGAAGGCAAGTTTGATTATACACATAAGGATACCTTTATGGGCTTCCATTGTGGTAACACCTGCTCTTCAAAGCTTGCTTTCTGCGAGATGAAGAATCAGAAAATTATGGCTAGAAGCCTTCCTGTAGAAGTTACCAACGGTACCTTGGAAGGAGATATCGCTCCCGGCGAAATTACCTTCTATCGTCTGCAGTCTACTGCTGATTGCAAGCTTCGTGCTTACATTGCACAGGGCGAGGTTCTTCCTGTAGCTACCAAGTCCTTTGGTTCCATCGGTGTGTTTGCTATCCCTGAGATGGGCCGCTTCTATCGTCATGTACTGATTGAGAAGAATTATCCTCATNATGGCGCTNTNGCATTNGGTCATTTNNGAAAGNCTNTTNATGAGNTATTCAAGTACATNGGCGTACCTGTAGAGGATTTGAACTACAACCAGCCNAAGAGCGTACCTTATCCTACCGAGAATCCTTGGGCATAAGCGGCGGTGTCTCTAGGAATAAGGCATAAATAATTAGAGGTTATAGAAGGGCAAAGCTAAAGAGCTTTGCCCTTTTTGCGTTTTTAGTGGAAAGGGTTAATGTCCCCTGTATTTGCTGCAAAACTCCAAAGGACTCATTTTCTCATATCGGCGAAACATTGCGCAATAATAGCTTTCATCACTATAGCCTGAAAGTGCCGCAATTTCCCTGACAAGCATATTTTCATTGCTTAAGAGTAGTTCCTTGCTCTTGCGAATTCTTGTAAGATTGATATATTCAAACACTGTAAGTGAAGTAAATTTCTTAAAGGCGTTGCAAAGATATTGGGGTGTTATACCAGCTATATTTGCAAGCTCTTCAAGTGAGAGAGGGTGATGATAATTTTCGTTAATATAGTTGATGACGGGTTCAAGCTTATGAAAANNAATATCGATTGAGGAGCTTTCGTTTTTTGNCGTTAATGACAATATATCAAGAAGAATTTGATAGGTAAGGCTTGAACAGATATGAGTGGCTGAAGTTCCTCGTTGAAGGGAAAAATATAGCTCTACAATTTTTTCTGTAATTTTGGCTTGTGAAGAAACGTAATAGACATCGGAGCTTTTAATTCCCATGGTTTGAGTAAAATAACTTGTTAAACCATATCCATGGAAAATAATCCAATCCACTTTCCAATTGCCGCCAATGGCATGATAGGAATGGGGTTCATTTGGGAAAAGCAGCATTCCCTGCCCGGCACCTACAGTATAATGCATTTCCCCGATAAACAATTCACCCTTTCCGCTGCGGCACTGAATCCATTGAAATTCAGGATGACCCATTGGACGGCTGATATTTTCCTGTTCGTAGTCTAAACCAACACCTGCCACATAGTATGGTAAGCGTTCTTCCATACCCGTTATAACCGAAAAAATCATTTTTTTTGAACTCATTTTACATCCTCCATTTCCTCTATTATGGTATTTATTCACGACACTGTCAATATTAATATACTTATACAAATTTTAAAATACTATGATTGACGCCTAGCTTTGCGAGAAGTAGTATGTGAATATAAAAATATATTTCCGGAGGTAAGAAGAATATGCGCAGTGACAGGAAGATTGTAAATTTTAATACAGGTTGGCTTTTTTTGCCCTATGATAATACAGACGCCCGGCTGCAGTTATATGATGACAGTAATTTTGAATCAGTGACTGTTCCCCATGCAAACAAAGTATTGGAAATACATAAGGGTGATGATTTCCAGAAACAGATTGAAGCTTATCGTTTCATATCTTGGTATCGGCGTCATTTTATCGTGCCTGATGATTTAAAAGGGATGCGCATTATTATTGAGTTTCAAGGAGTTGCCACAGTTGCGCAGGTTTACGTTAATGGAGAATATGTGGGCAATCATAAGGGCGCTTATACAGGATTTTCTTTTGATATTACCGATTATGTAAATTTTGAGAATGAAGACAATGTAATTGCAGTAAGGGTAGATTCTACAAAGCACAGTGATATTCCTCCTGAGGGCGGTGACGTGGATTATTGTCTTTTTGGCGGCATTGTCCGTAACGTAACACTTACGATAGTAAACAGTGTATATGTGGAAACGACTTTTATTACAACGCCTGATTTAAGTGTTGAAAGCGGCAGAGTCAATTGCGCTACAACAGTGCGAAACTGCTTCAATAAAATGCAAAATGCCGCAATTATCGTGAGTGTCTGCGATGCGGAGGGGAATGAAGTGGCACATGCAAAGAGCGAGAGGGTCACAATCCCCGCAAAAGAGAGGACAGAAATTCAAACTGAAACTGCGGAAATAATAAAGCCTTATCTATGGAGTGTAGACACTCCTTATCTTTATACTGTCAGAGTTCAGTTGCTTCAAAATGAAGAGGTTATTGATACTATAAAATCAAAAATAGGCTTGCGCTGGTTTGAGTTTACGGATAAAGGATTTTACTTAAATGGAGGGAGATTAAAGCTTCGGGGTGTAAATCGTCATGAACAGTGGCCATGGCAAGGCAGAGCAATCCCTGACAAGCTTCAAAGCCGTGATGCAGACATGATTAAGGATACGGGGCTTAATGCAGTGCGCTGCTCTCATTATCCGCAGGCACCGGAATTTCTTTCCCGATGTGACGAATTAGGTCTTATTGTGTTTGAGGAGGCTCCCGGCTGGCAGCATATTGGCGATGAAGCCTGGCAGGAGGTGTACAAATCCAATGTCAGGGAAATGATAATTCGTGACAGGAATCACCCTTCCGTTGTAACATGGGGAGTTAGAGTAAATGAATCCCGGGATAATCATGATTTTGTAACTTCAAGTGTTGCCATTGCAAAAGAACTTGACCCGACAAGACCAACTCATGGCGTTCGCCGGGGGGATGATTATGAGCGCAGTGAAAAAATAGAAGATTTATATACTGTAAATTATCAATATCCTGAAATTCCCCGCTACACTCCTTATATTATTACCGAACATTCCGTGGACTGGGACGGTGACGGCTATCCTTGGTCTAAGGACGATGCGGCAATGAAATTCACTAAATCATTTGGTGATGCCTTGAATTATTATTACGGCAATGAGCTTTGCGTCGGTGGTTTTGCGTGGAGTATGTTTGATTATAACAATGAAGTGAATTACACACGTACAGGGCATGTTTTTTACAGCGGACTTTATGACATTTGGCGGTTGGATAAGCCGGTTTCTTATCTGTATCGTTCACAGAAAGACCCTGACGATGAGACTGTACTTTATGTAGCTAATTATTGGACGGAACAATCGCCTTCGGAGGTGGAAATTTACAGCAACTGTGATGAGGTAGAGCTGTTTGTAAATGGAAGCTCTAAAGGCAGGATAAAGCCTAATCTTTATATAAATATCCCACATCCTGCTTTTTTATTTGAAGGGATAAGTTTTGAGGCAGGTGAACTTGAAGTAGTGGGTTATATTGCCGGCAGAGAGACGGCACGGACACGCCGCTGCACTCCTGAATCACCTGCGAAGCTTGTGGTTACTCCGGATTACAATACTCTGATTGCCGATGGCGCAGATATGACCTGTGTAACTGTAGAGCTTCTTGATAAAAACGGTATTCGGCTTCCCTACGCTGATAATAAGGTGAAGATAAGCGTTGACGAATCTGCAGAGTTTATTGGAGAACAATCCGTTACCCTTGAAGGAGGAAGGGTGGGCTTTATTGTAAAAAGCAGGCTGCACAAATCAGGAAATGTTACTTGCACTGTCACTGCAGATGGCATTGAGGGGGGCAGCTGCACAATCAATATTTTTGATTATGAGGAGGAAAATATTACTTCTCGTTAGATTCCCAACGGATGCTTTTCTGATACCGGCGTATTTTCATGTGAGCAAGGTGCTGAACAAACGTTTCAATTATTCATAAAAGGCTTTTACTCGGATAGCCTGATTATAATCTCCGAATTGTTCACCAAACAGAGTGCATCCGCCGCAGTTAGGGGTATTGCGGGGAACCTCGATGCGAAAGGTAATCAGGCTGTTATAATTAAGCTGTAGACTGTCGATGGTAGCTTCGGACAGCTTTTGTCCGCCGTCCATAAAGGTACCCTCCTGATTGATGATCAGAGTCTTTAGAAGACCATATTGATTTAAGGTTGCGGACCACCATGAGGGCGAAATATAACCCTTGCGGTCGCCATAGTCGCCGGGGCTGATCCATACGCCCAAAGGCTGATTGTTTAAGGAGAAATGAATATCGGAAGGATAATCCTCGTTGAAACCCGGACATTCAGAGGATATTTCAAAAGAAATTTGCAGCTGCTTCAGTTTTTGACCGGGAAGAAGATGATTGGGCAGGCCATATTCCAAATAACCGCTGGTAAACCACAAGATTCCGGCATCAAAATGCTCGGGAAAGGTAAATGCCTTGATATCGTCCAAGGAACCTATAATTTTTTCGGGGGTGGCAAGTCCGCAGGTGGGTGTGACGCTGCAGGCGGTAAAGTAGCCAATCTTAANGTCATCCTGATAATANTGTTCTGTTTCCCGGGAGGGAACCATATCTATTATCNGTCTGTCATGGCAGGGACTTNTCAGTTTCATGGTANCATGTCTGNCGGAGGTGGTTTGAATTTGTACCAGCCCGGCGTCCGCCAGCTTGCTTACATGTATGGAGATAGCGCTGTTGGTAAGCTTTAGGGCGTGCGCAAGGTCGTTCATGCTTAGGTCGGGGGTATCATATATCATTTTCATGATTTCTATTCTCATGGGTGTGCTCAATGCTTTTATTACCTTTTCGGCTTCGTCTAAAGAGGATAAATGTAACATACGTTTCTGCTCCTTGTGAAGGGTTACTGTATTTTGAACCCATAATAATCATTTCATCGACAGGAAAATCAATTGCTATACTAGTGGTATTATAACATGAAATTTCTGTTTGTTAAAGTAAATAATGAAATAAATAAATATTTAATGAAATTGTACAGATTTNCAANATATATTTGTATAAATTGATGCANCTAATTTATTTGANTTTTTAATATTAATGTAANAGACTTGTATTATAAATTAATGANTTTATTATTTAAGTATAAAGTTAAATAAAAGGAGAAAATAACCTATGACAAAATTGTATGTAAACTCAAAGGTAAAGAAAGGGCATATTAATCCTGAATTACAGGGGCACTTTTCCGAGCATTTAGGCCGCTGCATTTACGAGGGGATATATGTGGGAGAGAATTCCGATATTCCCAATGTAAACGGTATGCGTAAGGATGTAGTGGAGGCGCTTAAGGAGATTAAGGTGCCTGTGCTTCGCTGGCCGGGCGGCTGTTTTGCGGATGAATACCATTGGAAGGACGGTATCGGTCCTAAGGAGAGCAGAAAGAAGATGATCAACACCCATTGGGGCGGTGTGGTAGAGGATAACAGCTTCGGTACTCATGAATTTATGGAGCTGTGCCGTCAGTTGGGCTGTAAAACATACATAAACGGGAACGTGGGAAGCGGCACTGTGCAGGAAATGAGCGAATGGGTAGAATATATGACCTTTAACGGAGTGTCTCCTATGGCTGATATGCGTAAGGAGAACGGACACGAGGAGCCTTGGACAGTTGACTATTTTGGCGTAGGAAATGAAAACTGGGGCTGTGGCGGAAATATGAGACCTGAATACTACGGAGATTTGTATCGCAGATACCAGACCTATATTCGCAATTATGATTCCAAGAAGCCTATTAACAAAATTGCATGCGGTGCGAATGCAGGAGATTATCATTGGACGGACAAGGTGCTTGAGACCATTACCGACCATAGCGTTGTGACCATGAGCGGCTTGTCATTGCACTATTATACGATTCCCACCGGTGACTGGGGAAAGAAGGGCTTTGCCACGGAATTTGACGAAGAGGGCTGGTATGCTACTCTGAAGGGCACTTTGTTTATGGAGACTTTGATCAAGCGCCATGGAGCAATTATGGATCAGTATGACCCCGAGAAGAAGATTGGTATGGTGATCGACGAGTGGGGAATCTGGTGCGATGTGGAGCCGGGCACTAATCCGGGATTTTTGTATCAGCAGAATTCCATGAGGGATGCGTTGGTTGCCGGTATCAACCTGAATCTGTTCAATAAAAATTGTGACCGCGTGAAGATGGCAAATATTGCTCAGATGGTGAATGTACTTCAGGCAGTGATTCTGACTGAGGGCGAGAAGATGGTGAAAACTCCTACATGGCATGTATTTAACATGTATAAGGATCATCAGGACGGCGAGCTGGTAGAATCCTCAATTGAGACTAAGACAATCGGTACGGAGAAGTCCAAGGTGCCTAACCTGACAGAATCCGTGTCCAAGGCGGCAGACGGAAGGCTTCATGTTACCCTGACTAATCTCTCTTTGGATGAGGCTTACGAGATAGAGAGTATTTTTGCCGAGGTATGCGTAAAGTCTGTGAAGGGAACTCTTCTTACCGGAGAAATGACGGCGCATAACACCTTTGACGCTCCCGATACTGTACATACAGAGGAGTTTGACAAGGCCGTAATTACCGGCAATAAGCTGACCTTTACCATTCCTCCCTGCAGTGTGCTTCATCTTGAGGTTGAGGTGGAGGAGTAATTTGTTTTAATGTCAAAAATGATAGAAAACGCAGTGATTGAGAATATCACTGCGTTTTTTGCAATGATAAGCTGTAAATACTTTGGAGAAATAAAAATAGAAGTGATAAAAAATGTTGCGATAAAGCCCATGTTAGGAATATAATTTGTACTATGTAGAGTCATTCGGCACTACTGAGACATCTGAACAATTTAACCATAGAAGCTTACTTGATAAGGGAAAATTGAATAAGCTTTTCCTTAGAGTGATGTAAATTGTGAGTGACGAAAAAATAAGGGAGGGATTAGATATGTTTCATTGTAAGGAAACCTTAGATAATTTGATAAAGGGGGAAGTGAAGGAGGGGCGTGTCAACGGCGCAAGCGCCTTGATTCTTCGTGGAGATAAAGAGGTTTATTTTTATGCTTATGGCGCTGCCGATAAGGAAAATGCAGTTCCCATGCGGCGCGACACCATAATCCGCCTTTATTCCATGTCAAAACCTATAACAGCGGCGGCAGTTATGATTTTGGCGGAGCGGGGAGAGATTGATTTAAAGGATCCCATATCAAAATATCTGCCTGCGTTTGCAGGACAGCAGGTGTGGCAGGAGGGTGGGCTTGTTCCCGTACAGAGGGAAAATACCTTGTGGGATTTGCTGAATATGACCTCGGGCATTCCCTATCCTGATATGAACCATGAACCGGGCAGGCAGATGGACAGGATTTTCAAAGAACTGACAGCACGCCGTGAGAGAGGGGAAAGAGTGGATACACAGGTATACATGGAGCATATTGCAAAGGTGCCCCTTTGTTTTCAGCCGGGAAAAAAGTGGATGTACGGACTGTCGGCGGATATATTGGGAGCTGTGGTGGAGAAAGCTTCGGGCGTGACCTATGGGGAATTTCTGCGCAGGGAGCTGTTTACACCGCTTGAGATGCCGGATACGGGATTTTTTGTACCCAAGGAGAAAAAAGGACGTTTTGCGCAGGCATATCAATGGGATGATGCGTCCGGTACACTGGTGCCGCTGGTGGGCAGCCACCTTGGCGAATATTACGACGAAGATGTGGTTTTTGAATCCGGTGGGGCGGGGCTTACCTCTACTATTGACGATTACAGCCATTTTGCAAGTATGCTGTTACACAAGGGGAAGTATAAGGATAAGCGGATTCTGGGCGAGAAAACCGTGGAATTCATGACACAGGACCACTTAAACGATGAGCAAAAGGCAGATTATACATGGGATAGCGTGCTGGGCTGTGGATACGGATGTCTGATGCGTGTCATGACAGATCAGGGAGGAGCAATGTTAAATGCCTCAATAGGGGAGTTTGGCTGGGACGGCTGGACCGGAAACTATGTTACTGTTGACCCCAAGGAGGATTTGATATTTATTTATTTTATCCAGAGGGCGGACATGGGAATGATGCCGGTGGTTAGAAAGCTGCGTATGGCAATTTACGGAGGCTTGGAGGAGTTATAAGGGAAAAAATAATTTTTTACTCAGGACTTGCGTCTGCTTCTATGTCCGCAGGCCCGAGACGTATAAAAAGAGACGTAGAAATGAGGAAAGCCATATGAACATTTTAACAGTGGATAATATTACAAAGGCTTATGGAGAGCGCAAGCTTTTTGAAAATGCCAGCTTTTATCTCGCCGAGGGGGAAAAAGTGGGAATTTTGGGTATCAACGGTACCGGAAAATCCACCCTTTTGAAAATGATTGCAGGCTTGGAAGAACCTGATGAGGGAACGATAATACGGGCAAACGGTTATCTGATAAAATATCTTCCGCAAAATCCCCGGTTTTCGGAGGAGGAAACAGTCTTAGAGGCAGTGTTGAGGGAAGAGGCAGGCTATGGCAAACAGCGGTCAGATGAGGGGGCAGTGGCAGAGGCGAAAAATATGTTGACCAGACTAGGAGTGACAGATTTTTCCCAGCCCTGCGGGCAGCTCTCCGGCGGGCAGAAAAAGCGTCTGGCATTAGTGTCAGTGCTGATTTCACCTGCAGAAATTCTGGTGCTGGACGAGCCGACCAACCATCTGGACAATGAGATGTCCGACTGGCTGGAGGATACGCTGAGAAAGAGAAAGGGCGCAGTGATAATGGTAACTCATGACCGTTATTTTCTGGACAGTGTTTCAAGACGGATTATCGAACTGGACAAGGGAAAGCTTTATTCCTATGAGACAAATTATTCCGGCTATCTGGAGTTGAAAGCACAACGGGAGGATATGGCACAGGCAAGCGAGCGTAAGCGCGTCAGTATTTTGCGAAACGAGCTTGTCTGGGTACAACGGGGAGCGAGGGCGCGTTCCACCAAACAGAAGGCGCGGCTCGAACGTTACGAGGTATTAAAGAATGTACAGGCGCCGCAGCAGGACGCTCAGGTTGCGCTTTCATCCGTCAGTTCCCGATTGGGAAGAACGACTGTAGAGCTTCACAATATCGGCAAGGCGTACGGAGAAAAGCAGCTTATAAAAGATTTTACTTATCTTTTTTTGAAGGATGACAGAGTGGGCTTTATCGGGAGTAACGGCAGTGGGAAATCCACTCTGATGAAAATAATCATGGGGGAGATCACTCCGGACAGCGGTGAGATTGTTATTGGACAAACTGTGAAAATCGGCTACTACGCTCAGGAGATGGATGCTGCCGTGATGAACCCTAAGCAGAGGGTGATTGACTACATCAGGGATGTGGCGGAATTTGTGGAGACAGAAGAGGGTAAAATCAGCGCATCCGCTATGCTGGAGCGTTTTCTTTTTGCAGGAGAGGATCAGTATGGGCTTTTGGGAAAGCTGTCCGGCGGAGAGCGCAGGCGCCTGTACCTGTGCAAGGTGCTTATGGGCGCGCCCAACGTGCTGGTGCTGGACGAGCCAACCAATGATTTGGATATAGCAACCCTGCGGATTTTGGAGGATTACCTTGACAGCTTTCGGGGGATTGTCGTTGTGGTATCCCATGACCGCTATTTTTTGGACAGAACGGTGAGGCGGATATTTGCTATGGAAGAAGATGGCATACTGCGTCAATATGAGGGCGGATATACAGATTATATCAACCGAAAGGCTTGGCAGCAGGAGCAGGTTCAGGCAGATATTGTATGCAGGCGGACTACAGGCAGGGAGGCGGAGAATGGGGAAAGTTCCAGCTCCAAAAACTGGAAGAGCGGGCAGAAGAAAAAGCTTAAATTTTCTTATCAGGAGCAAAAGGATTATGAAAGTATTGAGGGGGAAATTGCGGACTTAGAAAAAAAGCTGGAGCAGCTGGAAAAGGAGTATATATCTTACGGTAGTGATTTTGTGAGGTTAAATGAGCTGACAGGGGAAAAGGAAAAGCACGAACGGCTATTGGAAGAAAAAATGAACCGCTGGGTGTACTTGGAAGATCTAGCGGCAAGAATTGAAAGGGGAGAGCTGGTGGAATAACAGTTCTCCCTATTCTTCGATATCCTGATCCGCAGCTACTGCGGAAACAACTGAGGAAACCACAGCCACAACCACGGCAATTATAATGATCAGCAGACCGCCGCCTAATACAATAAACATACCTTTCCTCATTTCTGCGCTGCTTTTTGCACATCACAAGTTTGCGGATGCAGCACAGACGCAAACTTGGGAGCGAAAATTATTTTCACTCTTGTAAGCTCTTTTATTGATGGCATATCAAATAAGCCATCCGTTTTATTTANGACAATATTATACATCAGGTAGTATTNANAAAGCAATTNATTTTCATAAAAAGTTTAAAATAAGAGAATATATCAATATTTTTTTATAATATATCATTGAAAAAAACGGCATAAAAACAGATACTAAAATGGAGTGAGCCTTATAGGGTCATAGAGATATACTATATTTGGAGGAAAGATCATGCAGGAATTAATGGGAAGCGCAGTGAAGCTGCAGGAAGGAGAGCTGCTGCGCAGAGAAGAGAGCAACAGACAGTATTTAATGAAGCTTAGGACGGAGCATTTACTCCGCAATTATCATCTGGAGGCGGGAAGATATTCCGGAAGAGGTATGGACAGAGAGGCTATGGGCGGATGGGAGGATCCGAGCTGTCAGCTGAGAGGTCATTTTTTAGGTCATTGGCTGTCTGCTGCCGCCCTTCGTTATCAGGAAAACGGCGATAAGGAGTTAAAGGCAAAGACGGAGGTGATTCTGGAGGAGCTTTTGCTTTGCCAGCAGGACAATGGCGGAGAGTGGGTATGCTCCATTCCCGAGAAGTATCTTTATTGGATAGGAAAAGGAAAGGGTGTCTGGGCTCCTCAGTATACCATTCATAAGCTTTTTATGGGGTTTGTGGACGTGTACCGCCTTATGGGGCTGGAGAATGCGCTGACGATAGCAGATAAGCTGGCGGACTGGTTTTATCGCTGGAGCGGAAGCTATACTGATGAAGAATTTGACAATATTCTGGATATTGAGACCGGAGGTATGCTGGAGGTATGGGCGGACCTTTTGGAGATAACAAAGGATGAAAAATATCGCACTCTGCTGGAGCGTTATTACAGGGGAAGACTGTTCGACCCGCTGTTAGAGGGCAAGGATGTGCTTACCAACATGCATGCAAACACGACTATTCCCGAGGCGCTGGGCTGCGCAAGAGCCTATGAGGTAACAGGTGAGGAAAAATGGCTTAAAATTGCGTTTGCTTACTGGAAATGCGCGGTGACGGACAGGGGCAGCTTTGTAACGGGAGGTCAGACGCAGGGAGAAATCTGGACGCCTATGCGAAAGCTGAAAGCAAGACTGGGAGATAAAAATCAGGAGCATTGTACGGTGTATAATATGATTCGTCTGGCTGAGNTTTNGTTCCGTNAGACGANNGACCTCGGANTATATGCATTACATAGAGNATAATGNGCANAACGNTATTATNNCACAANCCTATNGNCAGGGGTTGCCTTATGATAACAGCCCGNGAAGAGGACTTTTAACTTATTTCCTGCCGATGAAGGCGGGCAGTNAAAAGGATTGGGCAGGCGAGATGGACAGCTTTTTCTGCTGTCACGGAACCATGGTACAGGCAAATGCCGCATGGAACCATCGTCTTTATTATCAGGAGGGAACGGAGCTTTATATCACTCAATACGCTAACTCCGAAGTAAATTTTGAGATGGACGGCAAGGCATTTAGGCTGTCACAGAGACAGGATTATATGAATGGCAGTCTGATGAATTCCTCGGAAAATAATGCAAAGCAGACCGTAAATGATACCACCAGTGCCTTTGCAAATAAACCGGATTTCAGAAAATATGTCTTTACGGTACATGGAGACAGCAGCGTCTGCTTTAGTGTTCTTTTGCGCATTCCCGACTGGATTAAGGGAGAGGCAAAGGTTTATGTGAATGATGAGCTGGTGCAGGCAACAAATGACACGGATAAATTTGTGACCCTGAACAGAGTGTGGAACGAAGGAGATAAGATAGTAGTTACCCTGCCTATCGGTCTTACGTTTGTCACACTGCCCGACGACGAGACTATGGGAGCCTTCCGCTATGGCGCCGATGTGCTGGCGGGAATTACCGGGCAGGAGAGAATCCTGTATCTGGAGGGAGAGCGTCCGGAGGAGGAGCTTACGGCAGATACGGAGCGCCAGTGGGGCGATTTCCGCACCTTTTACCGCACGGAGAATCAAGATCCGGGTATTAATTTCATGAAATTAAATGAAATCGGATATGAGCCTTACCAGATGTATTTTAAAATAAAAAAGTAATATTTTGCCTGTTCCCGATTTTTCAAAAAGTTACAATTTGGTAAAGTAATTATTCCTAATCAGATATATTTGCGCTCAAAAAAACCACATCGGGGATTATCCTGCAAGTATTTTATTAGGTCCCGATGTGGTTTATTAACAAATGCATCTTCTGCTTGACAGACGATCATATTCGGTGTAAAGTACAATCACTT
>WFLX010086096.1_pt1 | contig 37299 bp, 42 predicted proteins | sample 4967041 | NCBI WGS metagenome assembly WFLX01 (sample SAMN12857096, study PRJNA449069) | gut metagenome | isolation source: stool from male and female vole | host: Microtus ochrogaster | place: USA:Florida | collected 2017
TACAACTGTCAAGAAACAGCATTCTTTATGCAATAAAACTATTCAACAGCGGTTCGGGCAAAGATACATAGATGCACAAAAAGAAGCGGGAAGTCTAGACTATCAGGAAGAATTGTATTATACAGACAATAGAGCCTATTCCTATACAGAATCCTTTTTGAAAATGTTCTATCTGATATTCGGACAGGCATATTCCAGAAATTATATTGATGTAGATTCCTACAACAAATTATGCGTAAATAAAGATACTAAAATACATATGCCGAAACTGAAAATTGATGATGATTTAGACATTGTTTCTTTTGATGATAGGGAGATAGAGCGATTAGACAGTTATTTCAGCGGTACAAATGCCGAAACAGCCTATATGTTGGGGAGATATTGTGGCTTGCGTATAAATGAATGTTATGGTTTGAAGTGGTCTAATGTGGATTTGAAAAGCGGCATTATCACAATAGACAGGCAAATGCAGTATCAAGAGGGATTGATAAAATTAGTATCTCTGAAAACCAGAAACGCAAAGAGAAAAATCTATATGTGCAGCAAATTAAAGGACTACTTTAAAAAGCTAAAGCGGCAGCAGGAGCAGGATAAAAAAGAATTAGCTTTACAAAGGCAGCAGAACCAGACATTTATACAAGATTTGAATGGAGATATGATTTCTTCTCTTGAATTAGTTAATTCGCTGCCTAATGGTAAGATACAGACAGTTAATTCCATGAAATACCATTCCAGAACTTTGCAAGGCGAACACAATATAGCCTTTAAATACCATTATTTAAGGCATACATATGGAACAAATTTAGCCGCCTTGAATACACCAGAATATTTGTTATGCAATCAAATGGGGCACGCTAATAGCAATGTTACACATAAATACTATGTTGCTATCTCTGAAAGGGGAGTTGATGAACTGTTAAAGAATCTCGAAAAGATGTAATTGTATACAGTCACTATAAAATAGGGAGAAATTTTATTGAACCATTATTTTTTAAGATGATATTAAAAATTTTCTCCCTATNTTCAAGAAGGGAGATTNAGAACATGGAAGAACTGTATTCAATTANGAGAGATTTTTTAGAGGTAGAGTATAATNNAGAATCCCTGTTATGCNTTTTAAAGGCAGCAGAAGCCGCATATACAGGAAAAGAACAGGCAGAAGCTAAATTGATTGCCAACAGTACAAAATACTATTTACAAGCCTTACAAGAAGAATTAAAGGCGGCAATCAATAGACTGGATNCCTACANAGTAGAAAACGCAAAGAAACAATAAAACAATAGGCNGNGGCATTATTGGAATAGAAATGCTGCTGCCTATGCTTTTGGATATTCTGATTTGATATTGCTTGCGCCTGTAATATAGTCCATAGACACATTATAAAATTTTGCAAGAATCAAGAGATTATCAACAGGGATTCTTGTTTTGCCACTCTCATAATCAGCATATGTCCTTTGCCCTATGTGGAGTAGGTCGGCTATTTTCTGCTGTGTTAGGGAATTATCCTCTCTGATTTCCCTTATCCGCTCATTATATTTCATGATTAAACACCTCACCAAACAAGTATAAGCGAAAGGCGGTAAACTCTTGACAAATAGAGTTATAAACTCTAAAATGTTCTGCATGGGGATATTATGCAAGAGAGGAAGTGAAGCTATTGGAATATATGGGAACAAAAGAAGCGGCAGAAAAATGGGGATATACACAAGCCANTATTTCAAGTTGGNGTAGACAAGGCATAGTAAATAATGCGGAGCANGATTNTAAGGGAAGTCCATGGCGGATTNCTGCTAATGCGGAATGTCCTAANAAAAATCGAAAGAAAGGGTAATGGACTATGAAAAGAAAATTATTTGTAACATTTATTATTAGCTTTTGTTTGTTGTTGACAGCTTGTAGGAATAGTAATGAACAGCAGGCAGAAATAGAATTAACACCAGAAAATGCTATTGAATATTTTAGAGTAGATAAAAGTTATAGCATTGAAAAATCTAATAATAGTATGTCTGCAAAAACTAATGCAACAATGACTATTGATATAAAACCTATTCAAAATGGAGTATACAAAGATGTTACTATGATATTATTGATTGGAAATGGAAAAACAGAAGATTGGGAATTAGTAAGTGATGATGATAGCATTGCAAGTACCACTGCTGATATTATAAAAGGGATTTACTGTGTAAAAATTAATTTGCCTAATGATGGAAATTGTTCAATAACATATAATTTTAAAGTTTCTAATGTGGGTGTAAATTTTGGTACAGTGGAAATACCAGAAAATGAAACTATGACAGCAGAAAAATGGGAATTTTTTAATACATTTGATGAATATTATGCAGAAAAGTATGGAGATATTGCAGAAGTAGGTACACCAACATTACAGGGAACATTTAAAGCAGTGAATAACTAATAGGATATAATAGATAGTAACTTTAACCAGTATGGCAAAAACAAATGAAACAACAGGCAGCAGGATTTTAATTTCCTGCTGCCTGTTTTAATTCGGCTTTATATTTGTAATAGGAATTTCTGGAAATTCCTGCAATCTTTATAACTTCTGAATCGGTATTAGTACCATTAAAATCTTTGCTATTCTTCAAAATGATTTCTTTGGCAGCAGTTTCTTTTTTGGTGGTGTATTTATTGCCTTTGATTCTGCCTATCTGCTTTCCATTAAGTTTTGCGGTTTTGATTCCCTCGGAAGTCCGCTGATGTAAGTCTAAAACCTCTTTTTCCGCTTGTTCAAAAGCGATTCTGATTTGTTCCTTTGCAAGCGATAATAAGTATTTGTTGATTCCCTCTAAGATGAAGTCTACATTAGTNCCAGTCATTTGNATATTNCTTTCTAAGGCTTTTTTATANGTATNTGTNTTTATATGCGGCTCTTTGAGAAAAACAAGGCTGATTCCAAGATTGAANAATTCTTCATAGAGTNNAAANCCNTCNTCNGCATTTCTTGACATTCTGGANACAGAATCAAATATAATTGTAACTTCTTTTCCTGCTGCTGATTCCTGCTTTACCAGTTTGTAAAGTTTATTCCATTCTTTTCTGCCTGTTGTTTTAGTGCCTGTGTAAACCTCTTTGATGATGTGGGCAGAAGGATAAACTTCTAAGATGTTTCGCTCTTGTCTGTCTATGTTCTGTTTTGATGTGCTGATTCTGCAATATCCATATTCTTCTTTCATAGTCCTTTTATCTCCTCTTGTACCAAATTAAACGAACTTCTTTTTTGATACTACTATCTTACCATGAAAAAGCGGATTTGTCAACAATTTTGGTACAATTATTTTGAGGTTTATTTTGGTACAAAATTTTTTTGGAGAGTATTAAAAACTTTTATCCAAGTACAAAAATTTGCACACCTAAGAATATATAATAAGTACATAAGATAAAGGAAAGCAAAACAACAAACAACAACTTAGAAAAAGGAGATAATAACCATGAGCAAGAACACAAATTACACAATCAACTTTGAAACAGAGGAAATTATCATTACAAAGAAGTTTGGTAAGGCTGCAAGTCAGATAGGTACACCAGAATTTAAAGTAATGCAGCAGCTTAGAAAAGAATTTGTAGGTTTTTCATTTGCTTACAAAACAATAGAGAAAAAAGAAAACAAAAAGTCCTACAAAGGATTGAGCATTGATGAAATGACAAGATTTATTTCTAATAGAGCAGAAGAAGAACAGGAAATGTTTAAAAAGGTCTTAGCGGTAGCCGCAAACAAGCAAGGAAAATATGCAATAGTGAAGAAGTGGTTTTTAGACAATTACAAAGAAGCCTATTCAGAAGAAATTGCAATTATGGAAGTAGCCTAAAATAGACAGAGGGTAAAGGAGATATTAACCATGAATAACAATATTACATTTGACGCAATTACAAACACTATCACAATCACAAAAGGATTTTATGCCGCTTCAAAAGAGTTCGGTTCAGAGGAACAGCAAATGTTAGCTGATATTCAAAAGGAATATCCTAATATGAGGATTGCTGTTAAGTCCAAAAGGGCAGGCAGCAGAAAGAGCGAATACAAAGGTCTTACTTATGATTACATGAGAAGATTTATCAGAATCATGGATAGGGAAAACATTGTTACTTTTGATGATGTAATTGCACATTATGAGGATTTCGGGTATGAATCTGGTAAATTGTACCAGTGTGTAAAGGATTGGTTTTTAGAAACATATCCTAACCATAAAGATATGATTGTAAATGCCACTCCTAAAGCTGCTGCATAAACTGTATGCGGCAGCAGGAACAGGCAAAGGGGGCGGTCTACTTTCGGGATAATTGAAAAATGGTTTTACCGCTTTCGTCTTTCCAGACTTAGAGCCTTTCCAAAAGCAGATTGAAAATGGAAAAGCGGCAGCAGGAAAAATAATCAAATTCATTCAAAATTATGGCGGTAAATAATTTTTTGAGATTTCGGAAAAATCGGTTATTTTCGGTTATTCTCGGTAATTGTTTAATATGTTTTCGGTCATGGTTTTAAAATCATTTATTACCGATTTCGGGGAAATGATTTTAATATCCTTTCCAAGTCCATATATCCAAGCAAAAAATTGTGGACTGATATAGACAGAAATTCGGACAATAAAAGTATTCGGATTGTCAAAGTTTTGTCTGATAGTAGCGGATTCTCCAAACCTGTCAATAAAAATTCCTGCAAGGTTGTTTGCAGCTTCAAGTGTAACAGTTTCTTCTTCGCCGCTAAACATACCAAAAGTCTTTTTAGAATAGTCGGCAATATCAAAAGACTGGAAAAGACTTTTTCCCTCTCTTGTATTCTCTGTAATTTTGACAGACTGCATTTTGTCTATGCGGTAATGCCTTAATTCATTAGAAACACTATCAAAAGCAATCAAATAATAGTTATCATCTGTTAAAGATACCGCATAAGGACTAACTATATATATTTTTCCTGCTTTTGATATAAGTTTCCGCTGTGGATTCCAATGGAGATATTGAAAGTTTATCTGTCTGTTAGCGGTTATTGCAGCATAAATAATATCAAGGTTTTTAAATACCTTATCATTCATGCTTTTAATGCGCCTGTCTAATAATACATTTCTATTAAGAAATTGATTATCAAAGCTGCTGCCTAAAGATTTTACTTTATTGATTAACTCTTTTGACTTCTTTTCAGTGAGAAATTTTGATGTAGCAATAGAATCAATCAAAAACTTTAATTCATTTATGTTAAATAGCCTTATGGGATGGTGGTATTTATAGCCGCCTTTCTCCTGCACTCCCACAATTTCAAAATCTGTGGAATTTAAAAGGGATATAGCCGCATAAATTGTCCTTCTGTCTGCAAATATCCCTTTAGCTTCCAGAAATGAAAGTATTTCGGGCATTCTGACATAGTGGGTTTTGTCTGTCTTTTCTAAGAAAAGCTGTTGTAAATATAGCGGAATTAACTTTTTGCTTTCGGATTTTTCCATAGTGTTTCCCCTTTTGCTATATGAATAAAGAATTACAATTATGTATCGGTATCAAAAGCAGAAATTTCATATACAGGCACTTTGACAGGGTAATGCCCATACTNTGCTTTAAATTCATTTTTAGCGGCTATAAAGCATGATAAACTGTTAGAACTAAGTCTTTCCCGCATTTCTTCTTTTGTAATTAGTCCAGAATCAAAGTCGGCGCAAATAGATAAATCATCTTGTTTGTTCTCCTTTTTTAAGGCGGCAAAGGTATTATAAAGGAATTTTACTTGTGTATCATCTAAAGCTATGTAAATATTGTTGTCTGTGTCTGGTACACACCATACTTTATCTGTTATTATACCTTTTGTTCCACCTTCTCCGATTTCTCTGCCAAACATAGCGCGCATATTTACTCTTGTATACTCATATATTGTACCATCTTTATGCCTTAAATCTATGATTTCNTTGCGGTTTTTNNTNNTTCTGCTGACANNTTTAGCAGTTTGCNNGTTATCTTCTTNAATCACATTGNNTATCTGTTTGNAATAAATGGCATTTTGCTTTGCTTTTTTCCNTTTTGNCNGTNCATAGTCTTTTATTTTTCTAATGATATGATAATCAAGCTTGCGCCTGTCTTTTTCATTATATTCAATTTCATATTCATAATACTGCTGCAAGTGAAGCAGCAGATTATCTTTTTTCTTTTTCCAAGTGTCTTTTGATACTTCAAAAAAATTATACATATCCACTGTGGAATAAGTATGGTTTTCTAATAATTCTATGTCTGATACTTCCTTTCTCTAAGTGTTGGGGATAAAGGGAGAAATTTTAGAACTGTATATTTTAGACAAAACTATTATTTTTCCCCTTATCCTTTTTATCCAGTCCTATTGATTATCCAAGACTTTTTGTATCTCTTTTTCCAGAGTGGCAACAGCTTCATTATACAGATATTCTCCTGCTGCCTGTGCTTCAAATTGCAAGCGCATTTTTTCTCTATGTTTTCTGTACCTATAATAAATATCATCTGGATTCTGTTTACTTTCCAGATATTCAAAAATATTTCTGTAAAACATCTCTTTTTCCTTTTCACATATATATTTTATCAAAAATTATGTATAAAATAAAATCTGCTGCATGATATACAGATTTATATAACTAACCTGTAAAAGAAAAGCGGCAGTAACCGCAATTTTTATAAACATTTATTAGCAGTTCTATTCTTTCTTCTATTGTCATTTCTGCAAGTATGTTTTTAAGTATCTGATACATAGCTACTCCTTTTGCTGTTAGTTAAATCTACATTGTTATAAAATTTGTCTATGTTATGTTCTCTTTTGTACCGCTTATATAGTGCGCTCTCTGATAAGTGGGTTTTCTGTGACAAGTGCAGCTTTTCTTTTGTCTCTCTTGCGCCTATCTCATTGGCAAAGTAGGCTTGTAGTGTGGGGATTGCCGATTCATAATCTATTGATGTGCGGCAGTTCGGCTTGTCTGGATTGTATTTTCTTCCATGTATTGTTGCGTGGCAGCAGGCGCATAAAAGAATCAAATTGTCATAGTCATCTGTGCCGCCTTTGCTTTTCTCTGTTAGATGATGATATTCTAAAAAATCTTTATTGCCGCATATAGCACAACTATGATTCCAAAATTCAGCTACTTTTCTTTTTGTTGCTTTTGATACCATTCTGAAATTCTCCTTTCAGAGATATTTCAAAATGGCAGCAGGAGAATTATAAAAAGTTGTCCTAACTGTAATGAAAGTTATTAAAGATAGCAGAAGATTCCAGATAAGTTATTATAGAGTTGTTGTAAGATGTAACTGTGGAAATGTCGAAAAAGGCTTGAAAATAGGGCATTTATGGGGTAAAATAGGAATGTAACAAAGGACAACTTCTAAAAAGGACAACATATAGTTACTGTTAAATTATCCTAAATGGTAAAGGACAACAAAAGGACAATCAAAAAGGGAACAAACCATTTCTGATTCATTCCCTTACTTCTCAAAAATCCTTTAAAACAGGGTATTCACATTAGCCAAAGTATCTCTTCAGCAGCCCAGCAAATGCTTTGCCATGTCTAGCCTCATCCCTTGCCATTTCATGTACGGTGTCATGGATAGCATCCAAGCCCTGCTCCTTAGCTCTCTTAGCCAGGTCAGTCTTACCAGCGGTAGCGCCGTTTTCTGCCTCCACTCTCATCTCCAGATTCTTCTTGGTGGAGTCAGTTACAACTTCGCCCAGAAGCTCTGCAAACTTAGCAGCGTGTTCTGCCTCTTCATAAGCAGCTTTTTCCCAATACAGACCGATTTCAGGATAACCCTCTCTGTGTGCAACTCTTGCCATTGCAAGATACATACCTACTTCAGAACACTCACCCTGGAAGTTTGCTCTCAAATCATCAATGATATCCTGAGGAACACCCTGAGCAACGCCTACAACATGCTCTGCAGCCCAATTCTTCTCGCCGCTCTGCGCTGTGAACTTGGAAGCGGGAGCATGGCACTGAGGGCACTCTGCGGGAGCCTCATTTCCTTCATGCACATAACCACATACCTGACATACGAATTTCATACTTTTTTCTCCTTTTTCATTGATTTTATTTTGATATTTGCGAAGCTTCGCAATTACCTGTTGAGGTTATTTTTGCAAACCATGCATTGGGCAGATGCTCTCTGCGTACTTGGTTGCATGTAAAACACCATTTAAGCATGGGCACAGTTGCCACAAGTGCCATAAAAATAAGTAACATGACCGGCAATTGCGCCGTCAAAACCGGCACCAGCAATATTTACAATGCTGTCAATGCTGGGCATATCTAAGTCCGTTACGCCGCCGCATTCCGTGCATACAAAATGATAATGAGGAGAAATATCGGCGTCAAAATGATCCACGCCGTCTCCCACCCTCAGCCGCTTAATTTCTCCCAAATCTGACAGGAGTGTCAGATTTCGATATACTGTGCCAAGGCTGATATTGGGGTACTGCTTCCGCACATTCATATATACAACATCGGCGGTGGGATGATCTTTTCTTCCCATCAGGAAAGCTTTAATCATATCCCGCTGTTTGCTTCGTTTTAAAGCCATTACAACCCTCCGTTCCAAAACAGTAACCATTCCTATTTTTATTATAAAGATTTTTAGACGACTGTCAACCCATTTTCCAAAAAGAATATATTTTATATTTTTTTTATGATATTCTTCCATAGTTTTTATGAATTGCCGGGTGGTTTATGGTATNATGATTACATAGTAATCNCGGCAGGAAGCGAACCCATAACAAGCGAANGGGNTTATTACTNTGAAATTTAAGACCAGACTGCAGGTAACATTTATCAGCATCATCTTTTTGCCCTTGATACTCACGGTGATAGCGTTTATGGTTATCATGGTTTATCTGATGAATTTAAAACAGGGATTTGGCATTCATGAATTGGACTATAACATGATGACTGAGAATGTGCAGCAGTTTGTGAATATGACGGATAAAGTGTATTTTGTGCTGTTAGACCAATTACGGGAAGAACCCTCCAAATTGGAAGACAAAGAATATCTGGAAAAAATGGATACGGAAGTGTCCCGCAAATCTACTTGTTTGATTGTGCGCAAAGAAGCGGAGCTCTATTATGCAGGGAAGTACAATGCAGCACAAGAGATTTTGGAGAAGCTTCCTCCTTATGGGGGAGGAGTTCTGCCAGTGGACTCGGGATACTATTTTGATGAATTGGAAAGCTATGTAAAGCAGATTGATTTTTTATTTCAAGATGGCAGTCAGGGCAGCATTTTTGTGATTACCAAAATGAATTCTTTGATTTCCAAACACCTGTTGGTGGATATGCTGATTGCGATTGTGGTGATTTTGATTTTTACCAGCGTTATGCTGACCCGATGGATTCAGAAAGGTGTGTTCATTCCCGTTAACGAGTTGAATGTAGCCATGCGTAAGATTCAGGAAGGCGATTATGACTATGTGCTGCAGACCGATGAAAAAGGCGAGATAGGGGANTTGTACCGCAACTATGAAGACATGCGGATGCAGCNTAAGNANNCCCNTNAGGAGAAAATACAACANGAGAATACCAATAAAGNATTAATCAGTAATATATCCCATGATTTAAAAACGCCTATCACGGCTATCAAGGGTTATGTGGAAGGCATTATGGACGGTGTGGCGGACACTTCGGAAAAGATGGATAAATATATTAAAACGATTTACCACAAGGCCAATGACATGGATAAGCTGATCAATGAGCTGACCATCTATTCCGGCATTGACAACAACCGCATTCCCTATAATTTTCACAGAATTAATGTGGCGGATTATTTTGGGGACTGCGTGGAAGAGGTGGGGCTGGAATTGGACTCCCACAATATTCAGTTAAATTATTCTAATCTGGTAGAAAGTGACACGGTTGTCATTGCGGACCCGGAGCAGATGAAAAAGGTTATCAATAATATTATCAGCAACAGCGTAAAATATATGGATAAGGCTCATGGAGTCATAGACATCCGCATTTTGGATGAGGAGGACTCCATACGGATTGAACTAGAGGATAACGGTAAGGGAATTGCGGCAAAAGATTTGCCCCGAATTTTTGAGCGGTTTTACAGAACGGATGCTTCGCGCAATTCCGCCCAGGGCGGCAGCGGCATCGGACTGTCCATTGTGAAAAAGATTATTGAGGATCATGGCGGTTATATCTGGGCCACCGCAAAGGAAGGCGAAGGAACCTGTATTCATTTTGTATTGAGAAAATATATAGAATTGCAGGACAAAGAGTAAAGGGAATAAAGATTTGTTGNGNAAANATGATTANGGAGGGAAGTATATGAGNAGAATTTTAATTGNGGAAGATGAAGANGCCATTGCGGACTTAGAGAAGGATTATCTGGAACTAAGCGATTTTAAAGTGGATATCTGCAATACCGGAGATGCCGGACTGCAGGCAGCTTTAGCCGAAGAATATGATTTGGTGATTCTGGATTTGATGCTGCCGGGCATGGATGGGTTTGAAGTGTGCAAACGCATTCGGGAGCAAAAAAATATTCCCATTTTGATGGTGTCCGCCAAGANGGATGANATTGANAAAATTANGGGATTAGGTCTGGGAGNGGACGATTATATGNNCAAGCCCTTTAGTCCCAGCGAGCTGGTGGCAAGGGTGAAGGCACATATGGCGCGTTATGAGAGGCTGGTGGGAACCAATCAGAAGCCTCAAAACGACATTGTGGAAATCCGCGGTATCCGCATTGATAAAACCGCAAGGCGTGTCTATGTGGACGGCGAGGAGAGAACCTTTACCACCAAGGAATTTGACCTGTTGACCTTCCTTGCGGAGAATCCCAACCATGTTTATACCAAAGAGGAGCTTTTCCGGGAAATCTGGGATATGGACTCCATTGGAGATATTGCCACCGTCACGGTTCATATCAAAAAAATCCGTGAAAAGATTGAACAAGACACTGCAAAGCCTCAATATATCGAAACTATTTGGGGAGTGGGGTACAGGTTTAAAGTATAGGAGCAAGAATGCGGGACAATTCCTCTGTGGACGAAGCGAGCAAAGGAGCCCCCTGTTCTTTTAAGTAGGCTGCATCGCGGAAACCCCAAGTGACAATGCAGGCATCCATTTCGGCATTTTTTGCAGTGAGGATGTCTACCTCGGAATCCCCGATGTAAATTGCCTCTTCTTTTGGGACGCCAAGACGGGTCAGTACCTCATTAACGGAATCGGGAGCCGGTTTTTTGCGGATGCCCTCCCTTTCGCCCATTACGATGTCAAAGCGGTCTTTAAAAATCTGCCTGCACAAATCCTGCACGGCGCTGTCTCCTTTGTTGGATATGACAGCCAGCTTAAGCCCTTGTTTTCCAAGGTCGTCAAGCAGCCGGATGATCCCCTCATAAGGCTTTGTCTTATCCATGCAATGAATTTCGTAATAGGAATCAAAGGCGGCAAAGATTTTGTCAATCTCAGATGCCGTCGTATCTTTTGGAACGCTGCGCTCTATCAGTTTGCGCCTTCCATTGCCCACAAAGCTGCGGACTTCTTCCTTCGTCCTTTTGGGGAAGCCGCACTGCTCTAAGGCATGGTTTAAGCTGTCTGCCAAATCATCCAATGTATCAAGAAGCGTTCCGTCTAAATCAAAAATTGCCAAAGAATATTTTTTCGCCATAAAACCTCCCTTTCATAACCCCAAAGGTATTATAGCATAAAATAAATGAATCGAAAATGGTATGCAGAATAAATCTATGCTAAAAAAGAGAGCAAAAACTCTTGAGAAAGGAAAATTCATGTTGTAATATAGAAGATAAGAGATTCGAGTAATTAGGGAAGCAGTCTTTACAGGGGATATCAGAGGGGGAATCTATGATATACATAGCTGTTTGTGATGATGAAAAGGAAAAAGCACAGCGGATCGCCGAGGAAGCAGCAAAATGTTTGGAACAGAATCAGACGGTCTATGAACTGTGTTTTTTTGAGAGCGGAAGCACTCTGTTAGAAGCAATAGAAAAGGGAAGAAAAATAGACATTGTGTTATTGGATATTAAAATGCCCCAGATGAACGGAATAAGTCTGGCGCGGGAGCTAAAGAGGCTTACCCCGGATGTGCTGATTATTTTTATTACCTTTTATGAGAAATATGTATATGAATCTTTTCAGGTGCAGCCTTATCGGTTTATTTCCCAAAGGTGTCTGGAACAGATGCTGCCCGAGGCGCCTATGGATGGGGTCAGACTGGTAGAAGACTATCGTGAAAGTTATTATCTGGCAGAAAATCAAAAGGGTGTGGAAAAAATTCCCATAGAACATATATTATATATTTGGCATAAGGAAAAGTATGCTTATATAGAAAAGGCGGATGGAACCAATACCAAAGTGAGAAGAACTTTAAAGCAGGTGTATCAGGAACTGCCAAGGGAACATTTTGAATGGATTGATAAAGGGATTATCTGCAATTTTGCCCAGATTGCCGGATTTAAGGACGGAAATATCGTATTTACCAACGCTGTTCAAGTGGCAGTGAGCAGAAAAAGGATTGCAGAAATAAAAGATAAACTGCGAAAATATTGGTGTAAAAGGGGAGAAAAGGACTCATGAAAACACTTTCATACAAAAGATGATTAAAATGGACATAGAGGTAAACACAGTGGAAAAGAATAGTTTAAAGCCATATTGATAAATGGCGGAGATTTTTGGTGTAATAATGTTATCTTGAATTAATCTGCTTGTTATTTTTCTTGCAAAATACTGCATGACCTATCTCCCTACGTATTTCCCATGAAATCACAATACCGTATAAATGAAGAAGAAAAACAAAAGACCTTAAAAGGCAGGAATTTGACCTTAAAAAGTTATGCCGAAAATATTTTGAGGTCAAAAACATGTAGATTAAGGTCAGCTTGAAAAAACTGCTTAATACTGTGTTACAATGATGTTGCAACTTGTAGGCAGAGGCTGTTTCATTTTATAGAAATGGTTAAAGTGATTGAGGGAGGAGGGAAGAGGAAAGAAAGTAAAAACATAGAGAGCTGAAGGCTGATTAAGTGCTCCAAACATTCTAATATCTATCATTTTAGACTAAGGGGAATGACGTAGACTTGGAAAGTTTTTCTATAGAAAAAAGGAAAATGTAAGAAAAAACAAGTTAACAAGAGAAGAACAAAAGATAGGGGGTAAACAAAATGAAGAAAAAACTTTGTTATCATAAAATTTTAAAAAAGATTTTATGTATTTGGGTTTTAATATTAACAATCAGTCTACCGCAGTTTATAGTGAATGCAGGAATTAAAACAGATTCTGTGCTAAAAGCAGATAGTGTTATATTAAATGTGAGAATCGGAAGCGGCCCGGGTGAATTGGGATGTAGCTCCCCCATAGGAGGAAACGGCAATGGTCCAGAATCATTTGTGGTAACTGACGATGGAACCATTTACATTATTGACAATGTAAACAAAAGGGTAAATGTATACAGAGACGGAGAGTTTCTTTATGACATAGAAACACCATATATTGCTTATGTTAGGAGGGTACACGTTGCGTCGGTTTAACGGATGGTGAAGAAGGCTGCAGTCATATTGGCCTATGTATTAGCTGCATACATGATGGAGACAGGAGCTTACGCACCTGGAGTGCCGGGAAATGCAGCACAGATACGGCAGGATGAAGATTTTCAAAGGATAGAATCCTATACCCAAAAATATTTCAGCGGCCTCAACAATATAGAATTTACTGAAGAGGACGTTCTGGTAGAGCTGCAAGAAAAGGATGGAAAAATAGAAGTTTCCGTAATGTACTTTTATACTGCTCCAAGTGTTCCTTTCAAAGAAGAGGTATATAGATGGTCGCTGGGTCATGCGCTCAATGTGATTTCCTTTTTTCCGGAGGTAAGCCGTTTTGAGTACACTGTAAAATATCCGGGCGTAGAAGGTGATGTGATGTATTTGACTATTGACGAGGCGAAAATAAACGAAAGGGAGAAAGAGAGTCTGGAGAGCATATGGGTTCACTGCGACATGAGTGAGAGAGCCGGTTTTGATACCTTTTATAAGGATGCGTTTTCAGCCATTGTGGAGACAGAGGAATCTAAAACATGGCGCGACCAGCCCGTCACAGACTTGAACTCACCGGTTCCCTAGAGAGCGTTATTATAGGCAGAAGGATTGTCTGATGAGATGTTACTTAATAAAAATAGTAGGAGGTTGCGTATGTATAAAAAATTGTTAAGCTTTATTTCTATTTTTACTATAGTTTTATTGACAATGATGCCCGTAGAGGCTTCTGAATTTTCAGCTACGGAATATCAACCATACCAGAAGATGGACTACAATCTTGACATAGTTTCGAAAGAAGATTGGGAAAATATAGATGTTGGTGAATATCCTATTGATGTACACTCTGTAGAGTGGAGTCAGCTATCTTCTTGCGAGACTGCAGCAGCTTGCAATATGCCAAAGGAATATGCACAAAGCCTTACAACAGCAGAACTTGTAGACTATGCTGTAAACTATCCTTTTTTAATGGATATATTAGCTTATGATAATATTGCAGATGGAATAAACCACCTTGTAAATAAATCNNTTGTATTTGAGGAGCTTTTTTCTAGAGCAGNTTGTTATGATGAGCTTCTTGCTGAGTATTTAGACATGCAGATTGATTACATAGAAGTTGCTGATTCTGGTGATGTGTGCGAAACAAATTATGATGCAGAGTTATTCANTGAAATATATATGGGATTAAACTATGATTTACTTTCAGAAAATCAAGCTGNAAAATTTGTTGGAGAGTATGGCAATAAGTTTTCAAACATGAATAGTGAATGTCAAGAGTCAGTATTATCTACNCNCTTNTATGATGNTATTGAAGAGAAAATAGGANTGGTTCCTGNAGAGGCTGTTCCTGAAAGCATAGCNACAAAATTTGTAGATTCTGTTGATGTATATGACGCCTCACTTACGTCGGCTTCTTTGGTGATATGTGGTATATGTGGTGCAACTTTGTCATATAAATCAATAACTGTTTATGTTCGTAACCTTTTCCCTCAAAGCGTTTATGTTTATCAATGGGTTTCGGGTGGATATAATGCAGATGATATTGCAAAATTGGATAAATATATTGCTGATTATTATCCATCGTTTTCAAAGGTCAGGAGTGCTTCTTCTAAATACAACTGCCACTCATATGCATGGTATTCAACGGATGCAACCAATAGCTATTGGATCGATGATCCTTCGCCTATTTATAGTTCTGGTTGGGTTTTATGGCAAGCTCCAATGCGTAATTTGCAGGCGGGTGACAGAATTACTTTCTGGTCCGATGGTATGCTTTTGCATTCTGCAATAATAAATAGTGTAACAACTTGTACCTCAAAACTTGGACATTATGGTGTGTATCAAACAACAATTTCTGAAATGGAGAGTTATTATGGTTCGTCAACAACACAGTCATATATTCCATAATAATTCAAGNGGAGGCCAATATTATGAAAGTCAAAATTTGTATTGCTTGTATGCTTGGTCTTATCATTATAGGTACTTTGTGTGGTTGCGGAACTTNTACAAACGNNATGNAATCCTNANTTGAAGAGTTAGATGTTGATTACGCAACCAACGATGATGGNACATATACCTATAAAAACAACATCTACAAGTATAAGATTGAAGTTTCTGGCATTGAAGGTGAATCACAGGTTACCTTTATTGTTTTAACAAATGATACAGAAACTAGCTTTGAGGACATCACTTATAGTTTGAAAAAGGCGGAGTTCAGCACAGGGGTACAAGAATTTGTAATATTAGGATGGTATTAAGAGAGACTGTCGCAGAAATTGAATAATCACTTTATAATGGGTGTATTATGTATTGGAATGACCATAGCCATGTTGCTATGGTAACATATTATGACGGAAGCACTATAAAATATTCACAACATTCAAGTGCAAAGAAAGATTCGACATATTATACTTATACCACGGAGGATGGCATCTAGTTTATGGGAAAGGATGCCAATGCGGGGTTTGATTTTGGGGTGGAGGAATATGATTATGCCTTTTATTTCAGGGGCTTTTATCTCTCCTATGACGGAAAATCGGACCAGATATTCATAGACCCCATTGAATTTGTCTGGCCAGAGGAAACAGAGAGGTGGCTGGCATGGGGCTTTTCTCTGGATGAGCCGGGAACCTATTCGATCCGGAATGAGAAAGAGGAATTGATCAGCATACCAATAACGGAAGACACGGAATTTCATATATACAATGGGGGGACAACTCCAAAGTGGAAGACTTATCTGACAGAAATAATGGGCGGGAGTGTGTAACAACCAAACCGGAAGTGTTTTTGTATTATGTGAAGACGAATGACTATCCGCTGACAGATTGTCCCTTTTTCATGATATTGGATGAGGAAGGAAATGTGAAGTATGTGGTGGAGAATCCGTTAGTTGGATAAAGCGGGAATTGTATAGGAGTATTCACAATAAAAAACAGATGTGGGCAATAAGCATACATCTGTTTTTTATTGTCGTAAATTGCAATTAGAATTCAATTTGTCCCGCTTAATTTGTCTATAGACGCAACAAGCAATTTGTGCTATGATATATTTGGTGTAAGTTGTGCAATTTACGGCAGAAGATGGAGGAACCCATGAAAAATTTAGAACTGCAAAAGCATGCAAATGATGTCCGCAAAGGGATTATTGAAGGCGTTCACAGCGCTAAGGCAGGACATCCGGGCGGTTCGTTGTCCGCAGCAGAAATTTTTACCTTTTTGTATTTTGAGGAGATGAATATTGACCCTGCCAACCCCAACAAGGAAGACAGGGATCGATTTGTGCTTTCTAAAGGGCATACGGCGCCGGGGCTGTATGCAGCATTGGCAAACAGAGGATTTTTTCCGGTGGAGGATTTGAAGACCCTCAGAAAATTAGGTTCTTATCTTCAGGGGCATCCCTGTATTAATATTCCCGGTGTGGATATGTCCTCCGGTTCTTTGGGACAGGGCATTTCCGCTGCAGCGGGCATGGCGTTGGGAGCCAAGATGAATCATCAGGATTTTCGTGTATATACCTTGTTGGGAGACGGAGAGATTGAGGAGGGACAAGTCTGGGAGGCTGCTATGTTTGCAGGTTTCCGCAAGCTGGACAACCTCTGTGTCATTGTGGNCAACAATAATCTGCAGATAGACGGTCCCATTGATCAGGTGTGCTCGCCCTATCCCATTGATAAAAAGTTTGAGGCATTTAACTTTCATGTAATCAATGTGGATGCCCATGATTTTGATGCTTTGAGGGAGGCATTTAAGGAGGCAAGACAGACCAAGGGAATGCCCACTTGTATCGTAGCTCACAGCTTGAAGGGGAGACATGTGTCCTTCATGGAAAATGCGCTGGATTGGCATGGAAAGGCTCCCAATGACGAGGAATTTGCGGTGGCAATGGCTGATTTGGAGCGAATCGAGAAGGAATTAGAGAAAGCGGGTGAGGCATAATGGCAGAAAATAATACAGTAAAAAAGGTTGCTACAAGAGAGGGCTACGGAAATGCCTTGAAGGATTTGGCGGAAGAGTTCCCCAATCTGGTGGTATTGGACGCAGATTTGGCTGCGGCAACCAAGACTAGTATTTTCAGAAAGGCATATCCGGAGCGCCATATTGACTGCGGTATTGCAGAAGCGAATATGATGGGAGTGGCAGCGGGGTTGTCCCTGACAGGCAAGATTCCTTTTGTCAGCACCTTTGCCATGTTTGCGGCGGGGCGCGCTTTTGAACAGGTGCGTAATTCCATCGGCTATCCCCATCTGAATGTAAAAATCGGAGCAACCCATGCGGGTATTACCGTGGGAGAAGACGGAGCAACCCATCAGTGCAATGAAGATTTGGCTTTGATGAGAACCATTCCCGGCATGGTGGTAATGTGTCCCTCTGATGAAGTGGAGGCAAGGGCGGCAGTGCGCGCCGCATTGGAATATAACGGCCCCGTATACCTGCGATTTGGGCGGGCGCCGGTTCCCGTAATCAATGACAGACCGGATTATCACTTTGAAATCGGAAAAGGAACCATTGTCAAAGAGGGTACGGATTTGACCATTGTGGCAACTGGAATCTGTGTGGATTCCGCTATTGGTGCAGCGCAGATGCTGGAGCAGGATGGCGTTCATGCAGAAGTTATCAACATTTGTACTATTAAGCCTTTGGACGAAGAGTTAATTATACAGAGCGCAAAGAAGACCGGCAGGGTTGTGACAGTAGAAGAGCACTCTGTCATCGGCGGTCTGGGCAGCGCAGTGTGCGACTGTCTGTGTGCAAAGCAGCCCACTTTAGTGACGAAGCTGGGAATGCAGGATGTGTTTGGAGAGTCCGGCTCGGCGGCGGCATTGGTGGAAAAATACGGTCTGGACGCCAAAGGCGTTTATGCATCTATAAAGGAGATTCTGGGGTAGGTGGCTATGAACTATAGGGTATTGGGAAGAACAGGAATTAAGGTCAGCGAAGTAGGCCTGGGGAGCGAAGCATTCGTGGGCAAAGATGAGGCTTTTGCAAAAGAGCTTCTGGATGCTGCCTTGGAGGCGGGTGTCAATTATTTTGATTTGTATAATCCGGAGCCTTATATTCGGGATGGTTTCGGAAAAGCAATGGAGGGGCGCAGGGATAAATTTGTGATTCAGGCGCATTTATGCTCCGCATGGATGGACGGTCAATATAAACGCACCAGAGAGATGGCAGTGGTTAAAGAGGCCTACGATGATTTGTTTAGACGGCTTGGAACGGATTATGTGGATGTGGGCATGATACATTATGTGGATGAGCAGAAGGATTTTGACCAAGTCTTTGGGGGAGAGGTGCTTGCCTATGCAAAGGAGCTGAAGGCGGCCGGGAAAATCCGTCACATCGGCATGAGCACCCACAATCCCAGAGTGGCGATTCAGGCTGCAAAGAGCGGTGAGATAGATGTGATTATGTTCAGCATCAATCCTGCCTATGATATTCTGCCTCCCAATGAGGATGTCAACACTTTATTTGAAAAATCAACTTATGAAGCCCCTGACGTGCTTTCCAGCACTGACCCGGAAAGGCTTACGCTTTATGGGCTGTGCGAGAGCGAGGGCGTGGCGTTGACGGTTATGAAGCCTTATGGTGGCGGCGCTCTGCTGGATGCAGGGGAGTCTCCTTTTGGCGTGGCAATGACGGTTGCCCAATGCCTGCATTATTGTTTGACTCGTCCCGGGGTAGCCAGCGTGCTTGCCGGTGCACATACCAAAGAAGAGCTTTTGGAGGCGGCGGCATATTCGGAATTGCCGGAGGAGGAGAAGGATTTTGCAAACCTTTTGGGAAATACTCCCGCCCACAGGTTTATGGATAAATGTATGTATTGCGGACACTGTGCGCCCTGCACGGTGGGAATTGACATTGCATCAGTGAATAAATTTGCCGACCTATGTGAGGCTCAGCGTATGGTTCCGGAAACTGTGCGGGAGCATTACAACACCTTGACGGCGAAGGCAGGGGATTGTGTAAAATGTGGTGCCTGCGAAAAACGCTGTCCTTTTGGGGTGAAGATTATAGAGCATATGCAGAAGGCAAAGGAAATTTTTGAAAATTTATAAAAAATGCCATAATCTTAAGGAATATTTAAAGATTTATTAGAGGATTTTCTGGTATTCTTTAAGGGAGGGGCATAATCGCATTCAATGCAGTAGTTTATTCCCGGATTGGATGATGAAAGTATGGAAGTCAAAAGAGAAAACAGGTCAGACATATCATATGGAGCGGACAGACCGCCCATGCAGCGCAGGCAGGGAGGACAGAGACGTCAAGCCGTGTCCGGCAGGCAAGAAGCGCAGAGGCGTCAAACTGTGTCCGGCAGACAGGGAGGACAGAGACGTCAAGCTATGCCAGGCAGCCAAGAAATGCAGAGGCGTCAAACTATGTCCGGCAGACCGAGCCGTTCTCAGACGAGAAATCCTTATGCTACCGGCAGCAGGAATCCCCGATATATGGAAGATGACTATGAAGAGTTTGATTCTTTTGAAGACCGGCAGCGGGAGCTTGAGCGAATTCGGAGGAACAGGGCAAGGGCAAAGCGTAGACGAAATCAAAGACGGAGAATGCTGATTCTCAGCGGATTAGCAGGATGTTTTTTGTTGGCATTGCTCTGTCTGTTGGTACAGTTTACCAAACAGCCCCAAAACCAGAAGACGGACACAAAGCTTTTTATGAAAGAACCCGAGATTACAAAGCCCACAAAGGTTTATCAGGGAGAACAAATACAAGGACTGAAAAGTTCAACTTTTTACACCCATCCTTCTTGGACGGAAGATTTTTTGTCCATAAGCGAATGGGCAAGACCGGGAGAAGCGTTGCCGGAAATCAAAAATATTTTTGTGCATTACACGGCAAACAGGAATACCAGCGCAGCCCAGAACCGCAGTTATTTTGAAGGCTTAAAGGATAGTCATGAGAGGGCTGCCAGCGCACATTTTATTATTGGGTATGAGGGAGAAATCCTGCAATGTATTCCCTTGGATGAAATTGGCTACGCCGTAAAATCCAGAAATTATGATTCCATTTCCATAGAGTGCTGCTATCAGTCGAAAGATGGTTCTTTTAACAAAAAGACCTATGATTCCCTGATTACTTTGTTGAAATGGCTCATCGACACCTATGATTTGACTTCAGAAGATATTCTCCGCCATTACGACTGCGGCGGCAAGAAATGTCCCATTTATTATACGGAACATCCTGACGAGTGGGAGCAGTTGAAGAAGGATGTGGCGGACAAATAGGGAAAAATTTTGAAAAAGGAACACACCAAAAACGACTACATAGATGTATGCGGTCGTTTTTGTGTATCATAAAAGAGGATAGTAGAATGCTTACGATTTATTATGTGGAAGACGATGAGAATATTTCTCAGGCAGTCAAGCAATTTCTGGAAAGCTGCGGCTATAAGGTTTTCGTGTATGCAAGTGTTATGGATGCTAGACAGGCGTTAAAAAGAGAGTGCCCTGCCATGGTCTTGGTGGATTGGAATATGCCGGACGGAACGGGTAATATGCTCTGCCAATGGATTCGTCAGCACTATAAAGAACTGCCCATTATTTTTCTCACGGTCAGAGGGGATGCAGGTGACATTGTTTCCGGCTTTCAGAGCGGCGCGGATGATTATGTGGTGAAACCCTTTGAATTGGAGGTGCTGCATTCCCGGATTCTTGCACTGCTGCGACGAACCGGCGACATCTCAAAGCAATATTTATCCTGCGATGAAATATCTCTTGACCAAAAAAGACGGTTGGTTTTCTACGGTTCTCAGGAAGTAAATTTAAGTCCCTCAGAATATCGGCTGCTTCTGATTTTATTGCAGCATAAGGGTCAAATTGTTACAAGGGAAAAGTTATTGGAACAGGTATGGGATATTGACGGAAATTATGTGAATGACAACACACTGACTGTCACCATGAAGCGGCTGCGCGAAAAGCTGAATCAGCCCACTTGTCTGAAAACAGTCAGAAGTATCGGATATCGCATGGAGGAAACACCATGATATTTTGGGGATTTATACTATTGGTCGGCCTGTTTGCATTTGTACTCTGGCTGTGGCGCAGAAAGGAAAATAAACGGATTCAGGCTTTGACGGATTATCTGGAAAAGGTAAATACCGGAAACAGCGGCGTCCTTTTTCAGGTAGGAGAGGATGATTTTTCCAAATTGCAGGATGAAATTTATAAAACCGTGACTACCTTATACCAGACAAGGGACGCAGCGGTAAAAGCAAAAAATAATTATGCGGAAAATCTGTCTAATATAGCCCATCAGATAAAAACTCCCATTACAACCATATCATTATTAATACAAATGATGGAGAAAGCGCCATCTCCCAAACATTTGGAGCAAATCAGGCAGCAGATTTCCCGCCTGTCTTATTTGGAGGAATCTCTGTTATTGCTTTCCCGAATTGATGCCGGAACTTTGGATTTTCAGAGGAAGGAAACAGATGTCTATACGATTCTTATGCTGGCAGCAGATAATTTACGGGAATTGTTTGCTGCCGGAAAGGTTACTATAGAGATAGAAGAATTGGGGGCGGCGGTCATTTATGCAGATATGGATTGGACTATGGAGGCGGTAATGAATCTTTTCAAAAATTGTATGGAGCATACCCCGTCTACAGGAGCGGTTCATTGTTCTTATGAACAGAACCCTATCTATACGCAGGTCCGTATATGGAATGACGGCGATGGATTTGCAAAGGAAGATATTCCTCATCTTTTTGAACGGTTTTATAGGGGGAAAGGGGCGAAAAATGACGGTATAGGAATCGGCTTGGCATTATCTAAGGAAATTATCGAAGCACAGAACGGCACTTTAAGCGCGTATAATCTTGCAGATGGGAGAGCCTGCTTTGAAATTCGTTTTTACAGTCACTGAGTTGTCACTTTACTTTGCTATAATAAAAACAGGTGAGCTGCGCAGATACCTGATAATAAAAAGCTAAGGACAGGAGACATTAGCATGGAAATTTTGAAATGTGAAGGACTGAAAAAGATGTATGGCACCGGAGAAAATAAAGTGGCGGCTTTGGGCGGAATTGATTTGTCCATAGAAAAAGGGGAATTTGTCGCAATTGTCGGGGCCTCCGGTTCAGGAAAATCCACGCTGCTGCATATTTTGGGAGGCGTGGACAAGCCCTCAGAGGGCAGGGTCATGGTGGAAGGGGTTGACCTTGTTTCCCTGAATCAAAAACAAGCTGCCATTTTCAGGCGGCGGAAGGTGGGATTGATTTATCAGTTTTATAATCTGATACCAACGCTGACCATCAGGAAAAATATCCTGATGCCTTTATTGCTGGACAAAAGGAAGCCCAATCAGGAGCTTTTTGAGAAAATTGTAAACTCATTGGGTATTGCCGATAAATTGGATGCTTTTCCTAGTCAGTTATCCGGAGGGCAGCAGCAGAGGGCGGCCATTGCGCGCTCTTTAATTTATCGTCCTGCGCTTCTTTTGGCAGATGAACCCACGGGAAATCTGGATCAGAAAAATTCAAAAGAAATTATAGATATGTTGAAATTGTCTAACCGAAATCTCAATCAGACTATTGTGTTAATCACCCATGATGAAAAAATTGCACTTCAGGCAGACCGGATTATCATGATGGAAGACGGCAGGATTATCCAGGATGAAAGCAGGAAGGGGTGATGAAAATGTGGAGAGATTACTCATTCGGTTATATCAAAAGCAATCGGGCATCCAGCATATCTATCGTGGCGGCAGCATTTATCTCCGCATTGTTTTTGTCTTTACTGAGCAGTTTATTTTATAATTTCTGGGCATACGAAATAGACAGACTTATTGTGGAGGAAGGGAATTGGCACAGTCGGCTTGAAGGGGAATTTGGGAAAGAGGATTTAGAACGGATACAGAATTTTACCAATGTGGAAAAGGTGGTTTTCAATGAAGAATTATCAGAAGGACAGCGGACGGTAGTGGAGATTTCTTTTTATAACAAGGGGGCAGTCTTTAAGGATACTGTTCAAATTGCAGAAGCGCTTTCCTGTGAAAAAGAAGCGGTCACTTACCATTATGCCCTTTTGGCAATGTATCTTGTCCGTTCTCCGGAGGATAAGGCTCCAAGGTTGATTTTTCCTTTTTTGCTTGCGGTGACGGCAGTGGCATGTATTACTTTGATTCTGATTATTCATAATGCGTTTGCTGTGTCAATGACTTCAAGAGTGCATCAGTTTGGCATTTTTTCCAGCATTGGGGCTACACCGGGACAAATCAGAACCTGTCTGCTGCAGGAAGCTGCCGTATTATGCGCCTTGCCCATTATAGCAGGTAATTTGCTGGGGATTGGCATCAGTATGCTGCTAATCAATGAGACTAACCAGATTGCTGCAGATGCAGCGGGACGATTGGAAGCAGCTTGGAGGTATCATCCCTTTTTGTTTGTGATTACTTTTGTGGTTACGGCGGTCACCATATGGATTTCGGCGTGGATTCCGGCGAGAAAACTGAGCAGAATGACACCTTTGGAAGCTATTAAAAATACAGGGGAGTTTCCTGCTGCATATAAGCGCTCTTGTAAAAAGACGGGTGGGGCTTTCCTGCCTCTCTTATTTGGCATAGAGGGGGAGCTTGCCCATAATGCATGGAAAGCGCAAAAGCGAAATCTGCGTATGGCGTCTTTGGCGTTAACTTTTTCTTTTTTGGCATTTTTTCTCATGCAATGCTTTTTTACCCTTACGGTCATCAGCCAGAGAATGACTTATTTTGAGAGATATCAGGATGCATGGGATATTATGGTGGAAGTAAAGGATGCAAAGATAGGAGAATTTGCGGAGGTGGAGAGATTTTCAGGACTTTCGGAAATAAGAAGCTGTATTGTGTATCAAAAAGCTATGGCAAAGCGCCTCCTGACAGGGGAAGAACTGAGCGGAGAACTGACGGCGGCGGGAGGTCTGGAAAATGCGCCGGAAGCCTATGTGGGAACAGAGGATGGCGCATGGCTGGTCAATGCTCCAATTGTAATAATGGATGATGCTAGTTTTTTGCAATATTGCAGACAGATAGGAGCAGAACCAAAACTTAACGGAGCTGTGGTGCTGAATCGGATAAATCATCGGGAAAGCGACAATTTCCGGGTTCGAAATTATATTCCATATATAAAGGAAAATCAGGATAAAACCATTCTCCGACAGGCGGGAGAAGAAAGCCTGACTGCAGAAATTCCAATAGTTGCCTATGCAAAGGAACCGCCTATTTTAAGAGAGGCATATGACGAATTGGATACTTATGTACTTGTGCATTTTCTTCCGGTGTCTGTATGGAAAGAAATAGAAGGACCGATTGGAGGTGCAGATAAAGATGTTTTGGTCTGTATCCGTGCCAGAGAGGGCGTTACATTGGCGGAGTTAAATGATTTAGAAGAAAAAGCGGCGGAGCTTGCATCGAAAAACGTTTCGTCGATTTATGAGACAGAAAGCGAGAACCGCATACAGGCTAAAATTACAAATGATAATATGATAGAGGGAATGGAACTGCTATTAGGAGGATTCTGCATTTTGCTTGCAGTGATTGGTATCGCCAATGTATTCTCCAATGCTTTAGGTTTTGTACAGCAGAGAAAGCGGGAATTTGCAAGGTATCTGTCGGTGGGTTTGACTCCGGGTGGAATCCGCAAAATATTTTGTGTGGAAGCTTTGATTATTGTAGGAAAACCGGTATTGACCTCATTGCTTGTGACAATAATTTTCACTGGTCTGATGATAAAAGCATCCTATCTGGACCCTATGATTTTTGTAAGGGAAATGCCTGTAGCGCAGATACTTTCCTTTGTTGCGGTGGTCTTTGCCATTGTGGCGTTTGCCTATTATCTTGGAGGAAGAAAGGTAATGCGGAGCAGTTTGATGGAGGCTTTGAAGGACGATACCCTGATATAAAGGTTAGGAATATGCAAAGAATTTTTAAAATAACAAATAATACAAGTTGCCATTCGCAGTCTCTTTTGATAAAATAAAAAGGCAGTGCAAAATTACAACAGATGACAATAGAGTATACACACTAATCTTTAATATGAGGAAACCTATATGACTATTTTGGCACCGTCCATTTTAGCGGCTGATTTTTGGAAGCTTGGAGAACAAATCAGGGAAGTAGAAAAGGCAGGAGTGAAATATCTTCACATAGATGTGATGGACGGAATATTTGTCCCTGCCATTTCCTATGGGATGCCGATTATTGCATCCATTCGTGAGAAAACCTCTCTCTTTTTTGATGTGCATTTGATGATTGACAAGCCAGAGCGATATGTGGAAACCTTTGCAGAGCTTGGGGCCGATTTGCTGAACTTCCATTTGGAGGCAACGGACAATGCGGCAGGAGTCATCGAACAGATTCGCAGAACCGGAAAGAAAGTCGGTATCACAATTAAGCCGGGTACTCCGGTATCGGCGCTGGAACCTTATCTGGAGTTGGTGGATATGGTGCTGGTGATGACGGTGGAGCCGGGCTTCGGCGGACAGGTATGGATGCCGGAATGTCTGGACAAAGTGAGGGAAGTCCGCCGCATAGTGACAGAGAAAAATTTAAAAACCGATATTGAGGTGGACGGCGGAATCAACTTTGACAATATCCATTCGGCTGTGGACGCAGGCGCAAATATCGTAGTGTCAGGTACATCCGTATTTAAAAATGACATAGGTGTCAATATTGAGAGGCTTATGCGCAATGCCGGGAAAAAAGAGTAACCCCTTTCCGGTTATACCAGATAGGGGTCAAATTTTTCATTATATTCATTCAGGCATACCACGGCAAGAATGCCCGGCCCGGTATGGGCGCCGATGGCGCAGCCGATACGGCCGTCCAAAATTTCTTTGACATGGTACCGCTCTTTAAGCTGTGCTTTTAAAGCGTCATAAGAAGCCTTGTCCGTGCCATAGCAGGCGGCAATCACTTGTTTCTCCAAATCACAGCCTTTTTCACCGACTAAATCCAGAAGGCGTTTCTGAGCTTTTTTCCAGCCCCGGACTTTTTCCGTTGCTTTTAAGGAACCGTTTTCATCCACCATAATAATGGGCTTAATGTCAAGCATAGTGCCCGCCATAAAGGAACTGCGGCTCAGTCGCCCTCCCTTAAACAAATATTCCAACTCCGGCACAGTGATAATGTGTACCATATGTTCGCAGAAGAAATGAGCGGCTTCCAGCAGAAGTTCTTTGGAAGCTCCGTTTCTCTGCATCCGAAGCAGGCGTTCCACCACAAGCCCGTAGCCCATGGAAGCGCATTTGGAGTCGATGATTGTCATCTGAAAGTCGGGAAATTCTTCTTTGATTTCTTCAAGGGCAAGTCTGGCAGCNTGAAANGTGCNTGCGANGCCTGTGGAAAAGNAGATATACANCNNTTCATCACNACGNTGGGCATAGGGTNNGAAATGCNCTTCNAACATAAATTGGCTGATATGATAAGTCTTGATATCGTGTCCGCTAGCCTGCAGCTCATAGAATTGGTCAGGGAAAATGGTCTCTTCGTCAAAATAATCCGTGCCGTCAATGGTGACAGGCGTGGGCATTACATATAATCCATATTCTTCTTTTATCTTTTCCGAAACATCGGATGCGGAATCCGTGATAATGCAAAACGCCATTAAGGATACCTCCTCTATCATAATTACAGTTTGAAATTTGCAACTGTATTACCACTATAACATATATTACCCTAAAACGCAAAATGAATTACAAATCAGAAATAAATCCACAAGAAACAAGGGAATAGACTTTGAATTTAAGTTATGGTATAATGTGAACTACAAAGATGAGAGTATACAGGAACGAGAATAAAAAGATGGATGAACTAAAGAGTGTAAAATTGGCGGAACTGAGGAGCCGAATGTCAGGAATTCCGGTGAAAATAGTAGTAACTTTTTTGTTTATGGCAGGCATGATGTGGCAGTTTGACATGGATAAAATAAAGGAGCAGATTTCAGGGAATCCGTTGGAAACGATTACACTCTTTTTCATGATATACGGAATTATTTCTTATTTTTGGTTCTGCATTAAACTGACAGGTAATTGGATTATAGGTATTATAGCCGCCATTGTGTTGATATTTTTATGGCAGACCAATTTACAAAAAATAAGCGATACATGGAGTACGCTGATTGGCGTAGTTATCTGCTTTGGCGGACCCGCATTGGATATTTTGACCATTGTCCGGTATATCTTTTTGAAGAAGCAATTATTTTCAGAAATGGCGGAGTATAGCTATTACGAAGATGATGAAGATTATGAAGAAGATGATTATGAGGAAGATGATGGTTACGAAGACGACGAAGACGAAGATTACGATGAGGATGAGGCATATGAAGAATATCAGAGACAGCAGGAATGGCGGGAACGCCAGAGGCAGGAACGCCGGCAGCAGGCGGCTCCGTCTCCCGGGTTTTTCAGCGGCTGCAAGGATGCCGCAAGCATTAAACGGCGGTACAGGGATTTGTGCAAGGTCTATCATCCAGACGCCGGAAATGGTTCTTCAGAGGTTTTCAATAAAATTACGGAAGAGTACAACAGATTGATGGAAGGGGCGTGACCACCTGCATGCAGGTAGGAGGAATCGGAAGCGGACACAACAGCAGTGCACATCATGTCACTAACTGCATACACGAGCATTCTTCTACCATGAAGGATGCGGGAGCTATGGGAGCCCGGAGTCTTGCGGGAGGTGCTAATGCGCTCTCAGGACGGGTTAGTCAGTCTGGAGAGGGATTTTCCTTGTCGGCATGGCTGGCAGATCCCATAGGCAAAGCCAAAAAGTTGTTTGGCAAGGTGTGGAACGGCGGAAACGGCAGAGGTAATGGGGCAGAGGGAATTTCAGGCAAGTCCTCAACCGAAGGCAGGCAGGCGATGGCTGAGATCGCGGAGGACTTATTGGAGGATACCGCTTCTCTTGGCAGCGCATTTCACAGAGGTGCCGGACAGCCTGGTGCAGGGCAGCCTGCTGTGGTGCAGCCTAGTTTGCAGTCCCCCACTTTACATAATCCACAGATTGCGGCAGCGGCAACGGCGGTGAAACCGCAGGATGTGATGCAGGGGAANCCTTNTTTTGCGGNAATGGAAAGTGCCGANACGCAGAGACANACCATATGGCAGAGGATGAANGTGCAGTTTGAGGCGGCNACAGGTTTTCTTGCCAAAAAATTTTCTTTTTCTGGCAAAAACTCTTTTCANGCNAAGCAGGAGCAGCCCAAGGAAGACTTGCGCAAGCGCAGCCGCTATAAGGGCGATAATCTGGATGTGGAATGTGTATTGACGGATGACAGTTATCTGCTTGATTCTTATGACAGAAAAGGAGAGTATAGCCGGTTGTCTACCAAACAATAACTTCGGCTTTAAGGCAGTTTTATGGATATGATAAAAAAGAATTTGGCATATATCAAAAAAGCATTGAGNGGAAAAATCCGCATTAATGACAAATTGAAATTCAGTGTCATTATTTATTCGGTGGCGGCAGTGCATATATTTCTCTCTTTTATATTCGGACAGTTCCGCATTTTACCGCTGTTTTTGTTTAATGTTTGCAGCGTGTTTACTTATCTGGCGTGCACCCAATTAATCCGCAGGGAGCATTTCTGGCCAGTGTATTGTATCACCTATCTGGAGATTATCCTGCATTCTTTTATTGCCACAATCTGTATTGGCTGGCAGTACGGTTTTGCACAGTATATAATTGCGTTGGTTCCGGTAGGTTTTTATATTTGCTATACCATGAAGACCGGACGGTTGAAAATGGTGATTGCTACAGGTTCCGCCTTTTTTGCAACTGTCTCTTTTTTAAGCTGTAAGCTGTTGTCCTTTTTTGGAACGCCAGCATATGAGATTGAGGGAAATTTGGCAGAATTACAATTGTATATATTTAATTCTGTGTGTACTCTTATATTTTTGATTATCTTTTCCTTGATTTTTATTTCCGAGATTAAGCTGTCCAATATGCAGCTGCGTTACCAAAACGAGATTTTGGATAAGCTGGCAAGTACAGACCCCCTGACCGGATTGTATAACCGCAGAAGCATGGACGTGTTTTTGCAACAGGCCTTAAAGGCTGATTCCGGTTTTTGTATTGTGATGTGTGATATTGATGATTTTAAAAAGGTCAATGACACTTATGGGCATGATTTCGGGGATGTGGTGTTGAAAGAGGTTGCACGGATTATTACAAGGCAGGTGGGCGACAACGGATATGTGTGCCGTTGGGGCGGTGAGGAAATCTTAATCCTTGTGAGTGGCTCAGCACAGGAAAATGCGGCGCGCATCGCCGAGAATATCCGGAGAAATGTAGCAAACCATGTTTTTGAATTAAACAATAAGTGGATTCATTGTACGCTCACGCTGGGAGTCTCCACATACAAGGAGGGCCAGACAGTGGAGGAAACCATAACGGATGCGGACGGTCATCTCTATCAAGGTAAGAGAAGCGGCAAAAATAAAGTGGTGGCATAGCCAGCGTGCTGGCGTAGATTATATTTCTTGACAGCCATAAGGTTTTTGTGCTATCCTAACACATAGATGAAAAACGCATTGACGAAGAGAGTATGCTTTTGTGAGGTTTTACAGAGAGGGTTCCGAAGCTGAGAGGAATCTAACTGAGAAAAGCAGAACATGGCTTCCGAGCAGCGCACCGAACCGTTCCTTTATGCTGGGAATCCGTATAAGGGAGGCAAGGCTGCGACAGGTGCCGCCTGTTACAGCGGATGGGGTTATATTGACCTGATGAGGCCTGCATTGTAAGATGCAGGTGAAGAGAAGTGGTACCACGGGCAAGGCTCGTCTTCTGGTGAATTGCAGTGCATATTTTGCAAAGCAGTTCCGGAGGATGGGTTTTTATTATTTTAAGAAGGAGATATCAGATTATGGAAAGCAAGGGAAAGTATTATCTTACAACAGCGATTGCCTATACATCAGGCAAACCGCACATCGGAAATAACTACGAGGTGGTATTAGCTGACAGTATTGTCAGATTTAAGAGAAAAGAAGGATATGATGTATTTTTCCAGACCGGAACGGACGAGCATGGGCAGAAAATTGAGCTGAAGGCTCAAGAGGCGGGAGTTACTCCCAAGGAGTTTGTGGACAATGTGGCGGGCATCATACAAGGGCTTTGCGACCGCCTGAATGTTTCTTATGACAAATTTATCCGCACTACGGACAAAGACCACGAGGAACAGGTGCAGAAAATTTTCAAGCGCCTTTATGAACAGGGGGATATTTACAAGGGGGCATATGAGGGAATGTATTGTACGCCTTGTGAATCTTTCTGGACGGAATCCCAGCTGGTGGATGGAAAATGTCCTGACTGCGGAAGGGAGGTAAAGCCTGCCAAGGAAGAAGCTTACTTTTTCCGTATGAGCAAATATGCCGATAAATTAATTCAGCATATCAATGAACATCCGGAGTTTATCCAGCCGGTGTCCCGCAAGAATGAGATGATGAACAATTTCCTGCTGCCGGGGCTTCAGGATTTGTGTGTGTCCCGTACTTCTTTTAAGTGGGGCATTCCGGTCAGCTTTGATGACACACATGTCGTTTATGTGTGGCTGGATGCGCTGACCAACTATATTACCGGCATTGGCTATGATGCGGAAGGAAACAGCAGTGAACAGTACAAAAAGCTGTGGCCTGCGGATCTTCATCTGATAGGCAAGGATATTATCCGCTTCCATACCATATATTGGCCGATTTTCTTGATGGCTTTGGGAGAGCCCCTGCCCAAGCAGGTATTTGGGCATCCATGGCTTCTTATGAGCGGCGGAAAGATGAGCAAATCCAAGGGAAATGTGATTTATGCCGATGATTTGGCGAATTATTTCGGCGTGGATGCGGTACGGTATTATGTGCTGCACGAGATGCCTTATGAAAATGACGGCAATGTCACATGGGAGCTGATTGCAGAGCGCCTGAACTCAGATTTGGCAAATACTTTGGGAAATCTGGTGAACCGTACCATCTCCATGAGCAATAAATACTTTGACGGCGTGGTGGCGGACAAGGGAACCCAGCTGACTCCGGAAGACAGCGTGATAGATGAGGAGTTGAAAAAGATTGTGACCGGGGCCTATGCCAAGGTGGTAGAAAAGATGGATACCCTGAGGGTGGCGGATGCCATAACAGAGATATTTGCTATCTTCAAAAGATGTAATAAATATATTGATGAAACCATGCCCTGGGTGCTGGCAAAGGACGAGGCGAAGAAGGACCGTCTGGCAACGGTATTGTATAATCTGTCAGAGAGCATTATGATCGGAGCATCACTGTTACAGCCCTATATGCCTGAGACTGCGGAAAAGATAGCGGCACAGTTTAATACCGTGTTGAGGGATTTTGACAGGCTGGAAGAATTTGGGCTTTATGAGAGCGGCACCAAGGTGACGGCGCAGCCGGAGATTTTGTTTGCCCGTCTGGATATGAAGGATGTGGAGGAGAAGGAAGCACAGCTGGAGGCTGCTATGGCCGCCCAAGCAACAAAGGACGTTGCTCAGGCAGCAGAAGATGCGGAAGAAAACGACACAGATGTCATTGATGTTGAGGCAAAACCGGAGATCACCTATGATGATTTTGCAAAGCTGCAGTTTCAGGTAGGAGAAATCATTGCCTGTGAGGCAGTGCCCAAGTCCAAGAAGCTTTTGTGCAGCAAGGTGCGCATTGGCAGTCAGGTGAAACAGATAGTGTCTGGCATCAAAGCATATTACACACCAGAGGAGATGGTGGGCAAGAAGGTCATGGTATTGGTGAATCTGAAACCTGCCACCTTAGCCGGAGTGGTATCGGAAGGAATGCTTTTGTGTGCTGAGGACGCAGAGGGCAGACTTGCGCTGATGAAGCCGGAGAAGGAAATGCCTGCCGGAGCGGAAATCTGTTAATGAAAAGATCATAAATTATGAAATTGATATAAAATAGCTATAAAATATTTAAAAAAGGCTTAAAATCCGCAGGAAAAAGAGTTATAATAAGGTGCAGAATTGTTATTTCAGAGCGGACATGGGGGATTTAAATGAAAAAAGAAGAATTTTATTTTGATTCCTGCGATGGAGAGCACAAGCTGCATGGAGTACGGTATATTCCAGAACAGCCAGAGGTTACCTGTGTGATGCAGATAGTGCATGGCATGGCGGAATATGTGGAACGATATGAAGAATTCGCCAAATTTTTGACGGACAGAGGCATTGTGGTTACGGGAGAGGATCATCTGGGACATGGAAAGTCCGTGGAAGAGGATGATACCTACGGCTATTTCTGCAGGCATGACCCTGCCACCGTGGTAGTGAAGGATGTGCATCATCTAAGAAAGCTGACGCAAAAATTATATCCTAAGGTGCCTTATGTGATATTGGGGCACAGCATGGGCTCTTTTATCCTGCGCAATTATCTGTGCTGCTATGGGGCGGGTATATCCGGTGCCGTTATTATGGGGACGGGAATGCAGGCTCCGGCGCTGGTAAAGCTGTCCAAAATCATTGCAAGGATGCAGAGAGTTATCTGCGGGGAGCGTCATATCAGCAAAGCTTTAGATAAAGCCGCGTTTGGAGCCTATAATAAAGAGATACCAAATCCCAGAACGAAGTTTGATTGGCTGAGCAGAAATAAAGCCAGCGTGGATACTTATATAGAAGACCCGCTCTGCGGTTTTGTGTTTACCGCTAACGGATTTTACACGCTGTTTGAGCTGATTTCAAGAGTACAGAAGAAGCGTAATCTGGAGAAGGTGCCTAAGACACTGCCCCTGCTTATGCTGTCAGGGACGGCGGATCCGGTGGGAGAGTATGGTCAGGGCGTGCGCCGTGCCTATCGTTCCCTTCGGGAGGTGGGCGTAAATGACATCAAGCTCAAACTCTACCGCAAGGGCAGGCACGAATTGTTAAATGAAACCAACAAAAATGTGGTTATGCAGGATATTTATGATTGGATGCAGGATGCGGTGTTATTGTCCCGGATACAGCGCTCCATCATAGCGGATTTGCATAGAGCAATGGGCCATCAACAGGAACAGGAAGTGGAAGAGCAAGATGAGTGATGACATAGAAATCAGGTGGGCGGAAAGGAAAGATTGGAAACCTGCCATGACAATGATTTGGCGGACATTCTTGAAATTTGAGGGCCAGGATTATACGGAAGAAGGCATTCAAAATTTTTTTGAATTTATTACCGATGATACCATATATCGTTCCTTTCTGCTGGGAACCTATCAAATGCTGGTAGCGTTGGACGGCGGGAAAATTATCGGCGCAGCCTCCATTCGAAACAGAACGCACCTATCCCTGCTTTTTGTGGATGAGGATTATCATAGACAGGGTGTGGGAAGCAGCTTGATGAATCAATTATGCCAGTATTTAAAGGAAGAAGAGGGCGAGAATTATNTGTCTTTAAAGGCGGCNCCGGTCGCTGTGGAATTTTATAAGAAGCTGGGTTTCGCGTATTGTGAGTCCGGAGGAGGAGNTNTCCGGCATAAGGGTAACTTCCATGGAAAAATTTTTTTAAGAAAAGAGGATTGGTATGGGAATTTTTGATATAGACGGTCCTGTGGTCAGATTTTTGGGCAGAGTGGCGGATCTGATGTGGCTGAATATACTGACGATGATATGCTGTATTCCGATATTTACAGCAGGAGCGGCATTTACGGCGCTGCATTATATGTGCCTGAAGATTGTGCGGAATGAGGAGAGCTATATTACCAAGGGATATTTTAAGTCTTTCATAGAAAATTTCAGGCAGTCTACAATCATGTGGATGGCGATGCTGGTGATAGCAGCTTTTCTGGGGCTGGATTATTATATTATTGTAGAGCTGCAAGTGGCGATTCCTTATGCTCTTAAGCTGATTGTTCTGTCGTTGGGCGTTCTGGCGGCATTTACGGCAATGATGGTATTTCCCCTGCAGGCTAAATTTTCCAATCCCATTAAATATACGATTAAAAATGCCTTTACAGTCAGTATTATACAGTTTCCNAAGANTTTTTTGATGATAGTGATGCTTATTGCACCGATTTATCTGTGCTATGTGGCGATACAAGCTTTTCCGATGATTTTTATGCTTGGCCTGTCCCTGCCGGCGTATTTGTCGGCGCGCCTGTACAACAAAACTTTTCTCAGCATAGAGCATCAGATTCTGGAAGGGCAAGAAGCTTCGCCGGAGGAGGCAGTTTCAGAAGAGGGTGAGGACGAGAGAATCTTCAAAGACGAGTTGGATGAGACCCTGTTTGACGGGAATGAACAGCGTGAAGAGACTTTCTAAGGCACCTGAAAAACGCTGCCTAAGAAAATCTAAAACTTCGCGCTCATGAAGAGATGCCTTAGAAAATCTTGTATAATTTGACTAAGAATCAAGGTTGATTTTGTTCAACTTGACAAGCAATTTGAGAAAAATTGCAGTTTGTAAGCAATTCTCACAATTAGAACAAAAATCTTTGTGAAATAGTGGTATGGTGGAAATTTTGGTTTTTCGCTATACTGTTTTCAGTATCAAAAGAAACTTTGAGAGTGAAAGGAGTTTACTGTAATGGCTAGTTTATCTTTAAAGAATGTCTGCAAGGTATATCCTAACGGTTTTGAGGCTGTTAAGGACTTTAATCTTGAGATTGCAGATCAGGAGTTTATCATCTTCGTAGGACCTTCCGGATGTGGTAAGACTACCACACTTCGTATGATTGCAGGATTGGAGGATATTTCTTCCGGCGAATTGAAGATTGGCGACAGAGTAGTGAACGATGTAGAGCCTAAGGACAGAGATATCGCAATGGTATTCCAGAACTACGCTCTGTATCCTCATATGACCGTATATGACAATATGGCATTTGGTCTGAAACTGAGAAAGGTTCCCAAGGACCAGATTGATAAGATGGTTAAGGAAGCAGCTAAGATTCTTGACCTGACTCCCCTCCTTGACCGTAAGCCCAAGGCTCTGTCCGGTGGTCAGAGACAGCGTGTGGCTATGGGCCGTGCTATTGTGCGTAATCCTAAGGTATTCCTTATGGATGAGCCTCTTTCCAACTTGGATGCAAAGCTGCGTGTGCAGATGAGAATCGAGATTGCAAAGCTGCATCAGAGATTAGGTACCACCATCATCTACGTTACACATGACCAGACCGAGGCTATGACTCTGGGTACCAGAATCGTAGTTATGAAGGACGGTGTCGTTCAGCAGGTAGATACTCCTCAGAATCTGTATGCGAGGCCCCAGAATCTGTTCGTTGCAGGATTCATCGGATCTCCTCAGATGAACTTCTTAGATGCTACCGTTAAGGTAAGCGGCGAGACCGCATATCTTCAGATTGCAGGCCGTGATGTTCCCCTGTCTCCTGCAAAGTCCAAGAAGCTGATTGACGGCGGTTATGACGGAAAGGTAGTTGCTTTTGGTATTCGTCCTGAGGATGTATATGATTCTGAAGAGTTCATCCAGAAGTCCCCTCAGAGTGTATTTGAGTCCACTGTTAAGGTTTACGAGCTGCTTGGTGCAGAAGTTTACTTATACTTTGATTTGGATGAGTTCCCTATCACTGCAAGAGTGGAGTCCCATACCGCTGCAAGACCCGGAGACAGCATTAAGTTTGCTATGGATGTTGAGAAGATTCATGTATTCGATAAGGATACTGAGCAGATTATCACCAACTAGTCTAAAGGTATATAAAGGGATGCTGGAAACAGCATCCCTTTTTTGCTTGAAAATACCGTAAAATCTGATATAATGAAAATACTAACAGAAATGGAGGTTTCACATGATTTCCAGCCAAATTATACAAAACAGTCTGGATGAATTAAAGGCGATTACCAGAGTGGATTTGGGAGTATACGATTTAAGCGGAACAGTGATTGCTGCTACCATGGATAAAAGTGATGTGGACAGCGAGCTGATAAGCGGCTTTGCAGATTCTCCTGCGGACAGTCAGGTGATTGGCGTGCATCATTTGCTTAAGGTATGGGATGATGGAGAACTGCTCTATATTCTGGTGGCGAGAGGCGTCAGCGAAGACGCTTATATGATAGGCAAAGTTGCGGTCTGCCAGCTGCAGAATCTTGTGATTGCATATAAGGAAAAGTTTGACAGGAATAATTTTTTTCAAAATCTCCTGCTGGACAATCTGCTTTTGGTGGATGTTTATAATCGTGCCAAGAAGCTTCATATTGATGCAACAGTTCCCCGCTGTGTCTTTCTGGTAGAGACGAGACAGGAGAAGGACGGGACGGTGATGGAGATTCTGAAAGGGATGTATTCCTCCCAGGCTGGGGATTATGTCACTGCCGTGGATGAAAACAGCGTCATTTTAATCAAGGCTTTGGCGGAGGATTTCTCTGAGGAGATTTTGCAAAAAATAGCGGATACTATTGTGGCAATGTTAAATACGGAAGCCATGCTCAATGTGAAGGTGGCATACGGAACGGTGGTGCAGGAGCTTAAGGATGTGTCCAAGTCTTATAAAGAAGCAAAGATGGCGTTGGAGGTAGGCAAGATATTTTATGCGGAGAAGGATGTGGCATCCTATAGCGCTCTGGGCATCGGCAGGCTGATATATCAGCTCCCGGTGAATCTGTGTAAAATTTTTGTAGAGGAAATCTTTGGGGAGAATGTTCCTAGTGATTTTGACGAGGAGACATTGAATACCTTAAATAAATTTTTCGAAAACAACCTGAATGTATCGGAAACCTCCAGACAACTCTTTGTGCATCGCAATACGCTGGTGTATCGAATTGAGAAAATCCAGAAGGCAACGGGGCTGGATTTGAGAAGCTTTGATGATGCCTTGACCTTTAAAATTGCTTTGATGGTAGTAAATTATATGAAATATCTAGATAATTTGGAATATTAAGGACAACCTCCCGAATATACTGTA
>WFLX010014031.1_pt1 | contig 37247 bp, 26 predicted proteins | sample 4967041 | NCBI WGS metagenome assembly WFLX01 (sample SAMN12857096, study PRJNA449069) | gut metagenome | isolation source: stool from male and female vole | host: Microtus ochrogaster | place: USA:Florida | collected 2017
CATAGGGTCACCCTTTGTCTGAGCCGCAGGGCTCTGACTGACGGGCGACATTGATGATCCNCCCTTGGNATTTGGNACAAGCAGNGTCCATGTCTCGTCTATCCCGTAGCTCCATTGGGTTATGTAGTCACGCTCAAGACCACTTGAGGTCTGGTTTGCGGTGTTCTTTTTAACAAGCTCGCTCTTGCCACGCATGGACTCGTTCTGGTATTCCCATGTGTGATAGAGGTTGGAAATGTTGGCCAAAACGCCTAACAAACCGCCGATGATGCAAACCGCTGACGCTTTTATAAAATGCGTTATCCACTTTTGGCGTATTGCGTCAACAAGGAAAGCTATGACGAAACACAGGATAATGAGGAAATAGTAATAGGTCATCTGCACGTGGTTGGCGTTTATCTCAAACGCTGTGAAGATGCCCGTCACGGCAAGGCCGGAGAGGTATTTGCCTTTGTACGCTAACAATATGCCCGCTATCATGGGTGGAAGATAGGCGAGAGCCATTACCTTCCATAAGTGACCGGCGGCTATTATGATAAAGAAATAGCTGCTGAAAGCCCATATTACGGCACCGAGTGATGCGAGATACCAACGGAAATCGAAAGCACGTAGCAGTATGTAAAAACCTAACAGGTAGGCAAACACATACCATACGTTCTCCGGTAGCCACAGGTGGTAGGCCTGCATGACTGAGGATAGGCTGCTGGTGGAGTCGTATGAGGGAGCGGTCTGGTAGGTTGGCATGCCGCCAAAGACTGAGTTCGTCCAGCGGGTGACCTCGCCTGTCTTTTCATGGTATTCACTTGACTCGTGACCCAACCCACGACCTGCGGAGGAATCATGTCGGTAAAGGATACGCCCCTCGGTGTCGGCGGGGTAGAAATAGGCGAATGATATTGCGGCAAAGAGCAGTATCATCAGCACGTCCGGGATGAATTGTTTTAGACTTTTCACTGTGTTATTCTTAATTGATTATTCTCTATATAACTTTGCTGTATAACTGTCGTATGGCAATAACTTTAGAAGCGTATTGCGATTGTATGGCTTTCGTTTGCAAAATTACAACTTTTTTTTGAATATCCTCATATTTAGCATGTTATTTTTGACTACTTCTTGTCCATTCAATATAAAACCTTTTTAAGTTAAACGCAGTTTTTGAGGTGATTGACTTTTGGGTTGATATATGTCAAGAAAGGTCTGCTAACTTATGTATATTAGTAAAAAATGTTTGTAGGATAAAACGCTTTATAGTAATTTTGCAGCAGAAATCAATGGCAAAGTGCTAAGTACAGACTATAAAACGTTTACAGTTTGCGGTGTGTTACGGGCGGTTTGACAACTGATGCAAAAGATTAAACTATTACAAACATCTTATTATTTATTATTACAATGAAAAAGATTGCAATGTTTATCGCAGCGGCTGCTATAGCAGTTTCTGCAAATGCACAGAAGAATGTTGTTACATCTTCTAAGGCAGGTGACAACATCTATGTTGGTGTAAACGCCGGTGCAACCACAACACTGACACAAGGTAATCACTATCTGCCAAGTGTTCCGTTTGAGGTTTTCAATCCTAACTTCGGTGTTCGTGTTGGTAAGAACTTCACAACTGTATTCGGTATGGCACTCGATGCAAACGCTTACTTCAACGCTCACAAGAGTGATTGTGGTGCCTACAGCAACAAGACTTTCGTTACAGCTGTTGAGGCAAATCTCCTCGGTACTGCTAACCTTATGAACCTCTTCGGCGGTTATAAAGGTGATCCACGCGCTTTTGAGGTAATCGCTCTCGGTGGTTTCGGTTGGGCTCACGGTCTTCCTTCTGACGTTGACTGTCTTAACACAAAGCTCGCTCTTGACCTCGCTTATAACTTCGGTTCAGACAAACAGTGGCAGCTTTATGTAGAGCCGGCTATCACATACCGTAACGCTGCTATGAACGTTAATACTTTCAAGTATAACGTAANTGACGCAGACTTCTCACTNAAGGCTGGTGTTAACTACANGCTCGCTTGCTCTAACGGTAAGCACAACTTCGCTATTGAGCAGCTCCGCGACCAGTCNGAGATTGATGGTCTTAACNCNAAGATCAATGCTCTTCGTTGTGATGTAGACGCAGCTAAGGCTGCTGCTGCTGCTAAGGACGCAAAGATTGCTGAGCTTAACAAGGCTCTTAAGGACTGTCAGAACAAGCCGGCTCCGGTAGTAGAGAAGAAGGCTGCTAATCTTCAGCCATCTGTAGTATTCGCTCAGGGCAAGTCTGTTGTTGAGAAGCATCAGCTCGCTAACGTTGAGATGATTGCTACATACATGAAGAACAACAAGGACGCTAAGGTTAAGATTTCTGGCTATGCTTCACCGGAAGGCTCTAAGGAGTTCAACCAGAAGCTCTCTGAGAAGCGTGCTGAGGCTGTGAAGACTGTACTCGTTAAGAAGTATAAGATTGCTGCTGACCGCATTGAGACTGAAGGTCTTGGCGCAACAGACAAGCTCTTCGATCAGGTTGAGTTCAACCGTGTTGCTCTCTTCAACGACACAACTAAGTAAAATCGGCTGATAAGGTTTTACAAATAGAACATAATCTAAACCCTTCGGAGGTAATACTCTGAGGGGTTTATTTCGTTTAAGTAATTAATTTTCTCATTTACGTAAATGAAAATATCTGTTTAGGTAATCTGATATTTACTTTATGTGGTTAATATCTCTGTTTAATAAATCAGACATTACATTCTAAGGGATTTAGGATCTCTGTTTAGTGAATTTGATATTATAGTCTAAGTGATTTGGAATCTCGGTTTGCTCAAGTTGCTATTGTAGTTTGATAGGTTTGAGATTTCTATTCTAATGAGTATGATATCGTGATTTATGTAGTAGGGGTTACAGCTTATTTAGTTAGATATTTTTGTTAATTCAAATTATGTGTTATGCGAAAGATAATAGGAGTTGGAGAGACTGTGCTTGATATTATATTCAAGAACGATCAGCCTGTAAAGGCGGTGCCGGGTGGCTCGGCGTTCAATGCCATTGTTTCCGTAGGCAGAACAGGTACACCTTGCGTTATGGCTACGGAGGTTGGAGACGATCATGTAGGTGATATTGTGACGAATTTCCTGCGGGAAAATAATGTGGACACATCGTATGTGTTCAGGAGTAAGGGCACTCAGTCACACGTGTCATTGGCCTTTTTGGATGATAACAATGACGCTCAATACCAGTTTTACAAGAACCACGCTGTGCTTACGATGCACAAGAACATGCCTGATGTGGAGAAAGGAGACATTGTTCTCTTTGGCTCTTACTTTGCCATCAATTCCAATCTGAGAGAATATGTAAGCGCATTTCTGCGTAAANCCAAAGNNTNTGGNNCGATACTGTTCTATGATATTAATTTCANGGNCTCGCATCTGAAAGACNTNCCATATACNTTCCCGTTTNTANANNAGAATATGCGTATNGCAACAGTTGTNAGNNNATCGGCAGAAGACTTTCAAATACTGTTCCAATCTGATGATGTTGACGAGATATACAAGAGTCATATATCACAGTATTGTCAATGCTTTATCTATACCAATGCGGCCAAACCTATAGAACTGCGTACCCCTGTGGTTGCGGCATCTTTCCCTGCCAAATCTATAGAAACAGTCAGTACGATAGGTGCCGGCGATAATTTCAACGCCGGTTTTTGTTACGCTCTGTTGCGTGAAGGTATAGCATCACAGGCGGTATTGTCCGAGATGCCGGTGGAGAAATGGCGTCCTCTTGTCGATATGGGGCAGCGTTTCTCTTCTGCTGTCTGCCGTTCTTTTGACAATTATATCCCTCTGGGCTTTGAAATATAGTCTTGTGGGACTTGGATAAAGGCCGTTATACTGTGCTATACAAGTATCCTGCCATGCTGCTGTATACGTATTACGGTTCTCGGATGCTAACTCCGGCTATCCTATTCTAATACAACAATCCCTCACAGAAGTAATTTCTGTGAGGGATTGTTGTATATATATTGCTGTGATAGCAGTATGTTCAGATATTTGTTATTCTGATATTACCACCGGCTTGTATTTTGGTACGAGCATCTTCATTATTGACCATCCTATAAGATAGGCCACGGCGCAGACGCAGAATATAATCATGTATCCTGCAGGCTTGCCCTCAAAGCCGAGGAACTGGAATGCCGCTCCCTGCTCTTCTGCGTATGTAAAGAGTGTACCTGAACCCTTATTGATGATGAATGAGCCTACGCCGCCGGCCATAGAGCCTATGCCTGTGATAGTTGCGATGGCTGATTTAGGGAACATATCGCCTACGGTTGAGAATATATTTGCAGACCATGCCTGATGTCCTGCACCCGTAAGACCTATTATTATACATGGCCACCATGGGCTATATTGTCCCAATGGCTGTGCGAACAAGGCGAGGATAGGGAAGAATGCAAATATTAGCATGGCAAGCATACGACCCTGATATGGGTTCATGCCTTTTTCCTCCACAAATAGTTTTGGCAGGTAACCGCCATATACTGATAGCAATGTCACTATCGCATAGAGTGTAAAGATGAGCGCTATACCCATAGTAGAGTCAGAGGAGTAACCGAACTGGTCTGAGAAGTATGCCGGTGCCCAGAATAAGAAGAACCACCATACACCGTCGGTCATGAACTTACCCACAATGAAAGCCCATGTCTGCTTGTGCTTAAAAGCCTCTTTATAGCTCATCTGCTTCTCATCTTCGTGTGTCTGTACGGCGTTTTCCTCTTCGTCATCCTGATTGATGTAGCGCAATTCCGCCTCGTTTACGTATTTAGACTGTGCGGGCTTGTCATATACGAATATCCAAATTGCAGCCCATATAAAGCCCAGTCCACCGATAATTACAAAAGCCATCTCCCAGCCTATGGCCTTGGCAAGCAGAGGAATGGTTGCCGGTGCCGCCAATGCGCCAACTGAAGCGCCGGCGTTAAATATTGACGTTGCGAAGGCACGGTCTTTCTTTGGGAAGTATTCTGCTGTCACTTTGATGGCTGCCGGGAAGTTTCCTGCCTCACCAAGTGCAAGCACGCAACGGCATGCAAGGAAGGCATACATACTTACTGTAGCGATTATGACAGCGAGATCAGAGCCTTGTTGTACCAATATGAGAGCCTCTTTGCTGTCTAATCCCACCCATGTCTCGGTAAATACGCCGCAGAGTGCGTGAAGCACGGCTCCCAAAGACCATATCAATATGGCCCACAGATAGCCTTTCTTAGTACCCATCCAGTCTACAAACTTACCTGCAAACAGATTTGCTATGGCATAGAATATAGAGAATACGGCTGTAATGTTACCATAGATTTCATCATTCCAGTGAAATTCCGGAGCGATAAAGTCTTTCCATGTCAGTGATAACACCTGACGGTCCATGTAATTTACAGTGGTGGCGAAGAATAACATCGCACACATCATCCAACGCCAGTTGGACATTTTGTTGGTTGTAACTGAACTCATTTAATAGTAATGTTATTTGGATTTATTATTTCTCGTATGTTATCAGGTTTGGATATCATTAGGTTCTTGTTGCCCTGCCAGTGTATTGCGTTTCAGGAACAACTCTTGCAAAGTTACGAAAATTTCTTGATATATGTGAAGGTATATCTTTTCACGGTCTTTTGTTTAACATACTTTAACCGCAAAGTGGCGGCTGTCACTTTGCGGTTATCCTTTTATTGTGTTATGCTTCTTTCTGTCTTTGCCGTTGTTCGGTGGCGATAGCGTGTATCTTCCGTTTTATTTCCTTATTTTTCGCTCTTTCAGTATCAGCTTCATCAGTACCCATCCCAGCAGGTACATGAAAGAGAAGCAGCTGAACAGCAACATGTATACCGCCTTCTTGCCTTCGTATATCCATATAACAAAATCATTGTTCTGGTCGCTTGCCAGCGAGAACAGTGTGCCTGAGTACTGCATTATTATAGCAGATGCCAAACCACCGGCCATACCTATAATGCCGGTTATGGTGCCGGTGGACTTCTTTGAGAAGAAGTCATTGATCAGAGAGAATACTATCGCCGACCAACTTTGGTGTGAAGCGCATTGTATTCCCACCACTATTACGAACAGCCATGGCGAGGCTTCGCCGAACGGTACAGCTGCGATACCTATTATTTGTATAGCTGCGAATATGAACATCGCCCTCATGCGGCTCGCTTGTGGCGACATGCCGTCGTTGTTAACGAAATATGTCGGCAAATACGCTCCGGCCACAGACAGCATAGAAATGAGATACAGCGTAACCATAAGTGCCATTCCTATTGTCGACTCTGTGGTNTANCNGTAGNAGTCTGNNATATNAATAGGTGTATAGANNAGGAAAAACCANCATACCCCGTCAGTCATAAACTTACAGATAATAAGTGCCCATGTCTGCTTGTATTTTAAGCTTTCCAAAAGGCCTACTTTCTTTTCCTGCAACTCTTTTTCCTCTATGCTGTCCGTGTCATTGTCCTGTGTTGTAGTGTCGTGGGTATCCTGTGTAATATATGCGTACTCCGCATGGTTCACGTACTTGCCTATACGTAATCTACGATAGCCTATCAGCCATACCAATACCCACAGGTATCCGATGCAACCCACCGTGAAGAATGCCATCTCCCAACCGAAGTGGCTGGCTATTAACGGTATGAATACCGGTGCAATCAGAGTTCCTACCGAAGCACCGTTGTTGAAAACGCTTATTGCGAAAGCACGGTCTTTAGACGGAAAGTATTCCGCTGTGGCTTTGATGGCTGCCGGGAAACAGCCGCCTTGCCCTATTGCGAGTATTGTGCGGCAGATTATAAACAGCCATACACTGGTGCTTGTGATTAATATACCGACTATACCGTAGTCGTGCAGGGTCTCTTTTGCCCCATCAAATGTCACGAACCACTCCTGTGTAAGTATTCCGCAGGTGATGATACCGCATAACGCATGCACCATGGTTCCTATGCTCCATAGCACCATTGAGAACGCAAGTCCCTTCTTTTCTCCTAATATATCGACGAGTTTGCCTATTAAAAGCATACTGATAGCGTAGACCAAAGCAAAGAGAGACGTTATATTGGCGTAGTCTTTGTCTGTCCATGCAAATTCAGGTGCGATGAAATCGTGCCATGTAAGTGACAATACCTGACGGTCAAGGTAGTTGATCATTGTTGCGAAAAAAAGAAAACTGCAGACCATCCATCTGTAGTTTGTCTTTTTGGCGGTTAGTATAGGACTCATATTTTTATTTGCTCTTGATATATATTTTGCAAAGTTAATAAAAATATAGCATACATACAGAGATTTAATGCGTCAATTAAATTTTGTTAACTCAATGGAAGCAGTCTGTTATTGAAAAAAGTATTAACTTTGCTCCATGCAAACTTAAACAACCAATAGGGTAGTATGCTGCGAAATGTGCGTAGCGTTGCCGGTGGTGATGAATGACGGTAGCGAAGCGTGAGCTCCGCTACCGTTAAACCTTTCAGGAGGCTTTGGCGTCAAAAAAATAAGAGATGCCAACCTTATGTAAACATAAATACTAACTAAACTATAATTAATAATGAAGAGATTATTCCTAACGACCATTATGTGTCTTGTGCTGTGTGCCGCCGGTGCGCAAACGTATGTGGAGAAACTGAGCCGCGGAGTGGTTGCGTTGCCGGCAGAGAAAGGTGTGTTTGTCAGTTGGCGCCTGCTGTCGACCGATGCCGCCGGCACTACGTTCTCTGTCATCCGCGATGGCGAGATCATTGCCCGTAATCTGTCATCGGCAACCTGTTACGTGGATACCGCAGGCACTCCCGCCAACAGCTATGCCGTACAGACATTGATAAACGGTTCGGTCAGTGAGACGAGCGATGAGGTAAAGCCATGGGACAAGCCATATCTGTCCGTGCCCCTCATACGTCCTATAGAGCAGACTATGCCTAATGGCAGCACGTGTTCATATACTCCTAACGACTGTTCGGCTGCTGATGTGGACGGTGACGGCGAGTATGAGATAATCCTCAAGTGGGATCCGAGCAATGCTCACGACAATTCCCATTCCGGTTATACGGGCGAGGTGTATATAGACTGTTACAAACCGGAGGGTATTCTTATGTGGCGTGTCAGCCTTGGCAAGAATATCAGGGCCGGAGCGCACTACACTCAGTTTATGGTTTATGACCTTGATGGCGACGGCAAGGCTGAGCTGGTGTGCAAGACTGCGCCCGGAGCCAAGGACGGCAAAGGCAATTATGTTACCGATGCGGCCACCGACCCCACGATACTGGCTGCNGACAATGAGGCGGNTTACCGNCATGCCACGGGTCATGTGCTATCCGGTCCGGAGTATCTCACCGTGTTTGGTGGCAAAGATGGCCGTGCCATACATACTGTATATTATAATCCCAACCGCGCTTTTGGCACGGGTGGAGCACCGGAGTATGCCGATGGATGGGGAGACCGCTACGGTAACAGGGGGGAAAGGTACCTTGCCTGTGTGGCTTTCCTTGGCGGACCGTCGCAAAACCCATCTGTCGTGATGTGCCGCGGATATTATACGCGTTCTTATCTATGGGCGGTGGACTTCGACGGCAAGGCTCTTAAGACCCGTTGGTTACATGCCAGCACCTCAAGGTCAGAGTGGACGGTGACCGATGGCGACGGCAATACGCTCGCAAGTGCCTCCGGCCTGCGTGCCACCGCATTCGGACAGGGCAATCACAGTATTGCCGTTGGCGATGTGGACGGTGATGGTTGCGATGAGATAACATACGGTTCCGCTGCTATTGACCATGACGGCTCATTGCTTTACAGTACAGGTTTGGGTCATGGCGATGCGCATCATTTGTCTGATCTTGATCCTGACAGGCCGGGACTGGAGTTCTATATGGTGCATGAGGCAAAGCCATACGGTTGTGATTTGCGTGATGCCCGTACTGGCGAGTTGCTCGTTCATATCACGGGCAGAGAGGATACGGGCAGGGGAATGGCCGCCGATATAGACTCTACGCGCCGTGGTTTCGAATTCTGGTGTTCGGCGTCGAAAGACATTCATGCCGTGGATGGCAAAGTGATTACCACTACCGAGATGTGGATGCCACAGAATTTCCGTATATATTGGGACGGCGATTTGCAGGACGAGTTGATGGGTAACGGTGGCAGAGGTATGCGCCCCGGCGGCTCTATGTTTGAAGGTATGCCGCGAAACCGACCTCAAGGCGCTCAGAGGCCTAACCTCCGTCAGGGTGGTAATGGCCGTAATATGCAGGGAGGCATGCAGCGTCCGCCGCAACGTCGGCAGAATTATTACATAGCCAAGTGGAACGGCAATGGTGTGGACACAATACCCGTAGCCGGCAGGAACTTGAGTGACTGGGGCAACTCGGCGTCATGCAACGGCACAAAGGCTACGCCATGTCTGCAAGCTGACCTGTTCGGCGACTGGAGAGAGGAGATAGTGCTCTATGATGCGGGTGACAATTCACATCTTAACATTTTCACTACTAATATACCTACGCAATATCGTGTTGTGACACCTATGCACGACCATGTATATCGCATGAGTATTGTATGGCAGAATGTGGCTTATAACCAGCCGCCGCATCTCAGTTATTATCTGCCTGATGCGGTAAAGTGAATNTAATATTCAAGGTTCTGCTTCANAAGTAAAAACAGTGAACCGGATGGNAACGACGGCATTATGGTGGATTACTGTGGTTACCCCAAAATTATGAGCCTATGAAATATACAGCACTTGGTTTTATCATTTACTTCTTTACTGTCTCTCCACTCGTGGCTCGCGAGCGCATAAACTTTGACAACAACTGGCGTTTCGTTCAGGCTGACTCAGCCTGCATGGCTACGACAAGTTATAATGACAGCCATTGGCGGCTGCTCGATGTTCCTCATGACTGGGCTATTGAAGGCGATTTCTACGCAGGAAATCCCTCTGGTGCTGGTGGTGGCGCACTGCCTGGTGGTGTAGGATGGTACAGAAAGAAATTTGATGTAAACAGCAAGAAAGACGAAAAACTGTTTTTGTCCTTCGATGGTGTATATATGAACTCCACTGTATTCATTAACGGTCAAGAGGTTGGTTTCCGTCCTTACGGCTATAGTTCCTTTGAGTATGACATTACACCATATATTCATGAAGGTGAGAACGTGGTGGCAGTGCGAGTTGACAACTCCGACCAGCCCAACTCTCGTTGGTACAGCGGATGTGGCATTTATCGCCATGTTTGGCTCACGAAGACCCATGTTATACATGTCAAGCAATGGGGAGTTCATATCCACAATGGAAAAGTGGAGGTGGATTACGAAAATCCTACGAATGAGAAAGTGAAGGTTCGTAATATCTGGTCGGAAAAAGGGCGTGAACTTTGGAGTCCTGACAATCCGAAAGTATATAAGGTGCGCACGCAATTGCTTGTCAAAGACAAAATCGTGGATGAAGTGGAAACGACAACGGGATTCCGTAATTTTCGATTCGATGCATCTACGGGATTCTGGCTTAATAGCAAGAATATAAAGATAAACGGTGTGTGTATGCATCACGATTTGGGTGCGTTGGGTGCAGCCTTGAACGAAGACGCTTTGCACCGCCAACTCCTCAAACTGAAACAGATGGGATGTAACGCTATACGCTGTTCCCACAATCCGCCTGCTCCAGAATTACTGGCGATGTGTGACACTATGGGTTTTATTGTCATGGATGAGAGCTTTGACATGTGGCGTAGGCGCAAGACACGCAACGATTATGCACGCTTCTTTGATCAATGGGCTGAACGAGACCTGACTGACCTCATCCTGCGAGATCGCAACCACCCGTCGGTACTGATGTGGTCCATCGGCAATGAAGTGTTGGAGCAATGGTCGAGTGTCGATGCCGATACGTTGACACTGGAACAGGCCAATCTTATTCTCAATGCAGGTCATGACGCTTCCACATTGGCTCAAGCAGGGGAGATGAGTTTTAACTCCATGCTGACACAGCGACTGGCCTCCATCGTTCGCCGTTACGACAACACCCGTCCCATTACGGCTGGCTGTAACGAACCTGCACCTGGCAATCACCTTTTTCGTAGTGGCGCACTTGACCTCATTGGCTTTAATTATCATCATCAATGGGTGAAGGACGTGCTACAGAACTTCCCCGATAAACCTTTCCTCTTCACAGAGACAATCTCGGCACTACAATCGCGAGGCTATTACACAATGCCCTCAGACAGCATATTCGTAGTTCCGAAGCAATGGGATTTGCCATATACTCACCCCTCGATGCAATGCTCTGCTTACGACAATATGCATGCTCCATGGTCCTCGACACATGAAGAAATGTGGGATATTGTGAAGCATACATCATATGTCAGCGGACAATTCATTTGGACAGGATGGGACTACATCGGTGAACCTACGCCCTACGGTTTCCCTGCCCGCAGTAGTTATTTCGGCATCATCGACTTGGCTGGTTTCCCGAAAGACATCTATTATATGTATAAAAGCGAATGGACAGAGCAACCTGTATTGCATCTTTTCCCTCACTGGAACTGGCTTGATGGGCAAACGGTTGATTTATGGTGCTACTATAATCAGGCAGATGAGGTAGAGTTGTTCGTCAACGGACAGTCTCAAGGTATTCGTAGAAAAAACGACCATGAATATCACGTTGTATGGCGTGTCAGCTATGAACCGGGCGAAGTGAAGGTGGTGGCAAGGAAAGATGGAAAGGTAGTACGCGAAACATCGCACCGCACAGCGTCTGCTCCTGCCGGCATCCGACTTAGTATGGATTACGATGGAGCACATTATAACACGACTATCCCTCCTGAACGTCATTTGCGCTTTATCAACGTGGATATAACTGATGCTAATGGTACAATTTGTCCGCACGCTTCTAACGAAATATTCTTTTCTGCAACTCCAGGTCTCAAGATAGTAGCCACAGNCAACGGATGCCAAACTTCCATGGAGCNTNTTGCTGCTCCACNNCGCATTNGCNACCATGGCCGTTGTATGGTNATCGTCAGTGGGCAAGGCACACTCACTGCCCGTGCCTATGGTATGCAACAGCAAAGTATAACAATAGAATAAGTATAAATAACACACAACAAAGTATATGAAAACTATTAGCAAGCATATTGAATCTGTAGTTATGGCAGTAGTGATTACGTTATTCGCTACTACGGGGCATGCCCAGACGGGGCATTATGAATGGAAGTCGTTGCCGTTTGGCGGAGCGGGTTTCGTGTCGGGAATCATCACTTGTCCGCAGGAGGCAGGCGTGGTATATGCGCGTACAGACGTGGGCGGTGCTTACCGATGGGACGCAGAGAAGAAGGCATGGCATCCTATCACTGACTTCTTAGGGGCTGACAAGGCTGGGTTGATGGGAGTCGAGAGTATTGCCATCGACCCATCATCGCCAAACAAGGTATATATGTATTGTGGTACGTCTTACTGGAATAACGGGCTGAGTGCTATTCTTTGTTCGGAGGATTATGGTGAGACTTTTACACAATTAGCCACCGTGACCGGTTCGTTTCCTGCCCATGGCAATGACTACGGACGGCAAAGCGGTGAGCGGCTGGCTGTATGCCCCACAGGTGGGCAGTTGCTGCTGTGCGGTTCGCGCACCCGTGGATTGTGGAAGTCGGAGAATAGCGGAAAGACGTGGCGGCGCATGGCTGCAACGACGTTTGTGAACGATCGCAAAATGTCGTTCGTGCAGTTCATCGACAGTGCCACTGTCGTTGCGGGCATTCTCTATAAGGACGGCGACAACCTGTTTAGGTCGGTTGACGGAGGCACGACTTGGACCGCCATCAAAGATGCTCGCACGGACTATATGCCACATCGTTGCCGCCTGTCATCCGATGGGAAGACGCTCTATGTGGCCTACAGCGACGGCGAAGGATCCAGTACGAACGGGGCAGGAGCACTGATGAAACTCGACCTCGCCACAGACACATGGACGGACATATCACCGCAGAAAGTATCGTTTGGCGATGTGTCGGTGGCTTACGACAATCCAAACTGCCTGATGGCAGTCTCGATGGGCTTGTGGTGGGGACAGTATTGGACCAGTGCAAGCACCACGTGGGGCGACCAAATATGGATTTCCAAGAATGGAGGTAAGACATGGACGAACTTGATGGAAAGCGGACGCAGCACCTATAGCGAGAGTAGCATTAAGTGGCTCACATCGGGTTGTCAGCTGCATTGGTGTGGCAGTGCGCAGATGAATCCGTTCGACAGCAACTACGCATGGTTCACTTCAGGCAACGGCATCGTCAGTACCACTAACCTTTGGGCCTCTAAGCCACGCTTCCAAATGTGTGTCACGGGGCTGGAAGAGACCGTGCCCCTGAACATTGTCAGCGTGGCAGGTGCTCCGTTGGCTGTTACGATTGGCGACTACGACGGCTGTCTGTACGCCGATGTGACAAAATACTACAAACGTTTTACGCCGTCGATGGGTTCTACCAGTGCCATCGCTATTGCCGCCCGCAATGTAAAAGTGATGTTGCGCGGAGCAGGAGACCTGTATCTGAGTCAGAATGGTGGTACATCGTGGGTGAAGAAGACCAAGCCCGTGGGCGACAAAGGAATTGCCAGTTGTGCCGTATCGGCAGAGGGCAACATCCTCATAGCATGCCCCTCAGACAGCAAGCCCTACTATTCGCTCGACAAAGGGATAACGTGGAAAGTGCTTGCAGCAGCACCATCTGGAACCAATATCTTTGCTGACCCTGTAAACAACTATGTGTTCTATGGCATGAACGGTAGTACCTTCTACATGCACATCTACGATCCGACGAGCGACACCTTCACTACCAAGACTCGCACGGTGACAGGTGTCATAGGGCGTATGTGTGTGGTCGATGGCAGAACGGGCGATGTATGGTTACCCCGTGGCAGTAGTGGTGTGACCCACCTCACAGGGTGCGACACAGGTACACCTACCGTAAAGAATATCACCATGAGTTCATGTACGTGTATTGGGGCTGGCAAAGCCAAAGAGGCCGACGGCTATCCCTCGCTCTACATTTGGGGACGGAAAACAGACGCGCAGCGTCTTGGCCTATATCGTAGCGACGACATGGGGGGCAGCTGGGAGCGCATCAACGATAACCAACACCAGTTCGGCGGTCCTGGCAATGCACAAATTGTGTCGGGCGACATGAACGAGTACGGACGTGTTTATATGAGCACTGTTGGTCGCGGTGTCATCTGCGGAACTTTCATTGCCGACGAAGAAACTGGCATTAACACACCATCAGTAACTCAAAACCCATACTTGCACCACGCAGACATATACGACTTGCAAGGTCGGAAGTTGCTGTCACCTCCATTGGCTTGTGGTATATATATAGTTAATGGAAAGAAAATTTTCTTCAAATGAGTTTCAATCATCTGAAAGAAGCCGATTAATGTTTCTGTAACACTAATCGGCTTCTTTCGGTATGGGGGTATTTGCATCGGAAGTCAGGGAAACGCTGTATTCTGAAGTTGCAGAGGCTGATAGGAATAATCAGTAACTCTTTTAGACAGTATAATAACACTTGTTAAAACTTATGCGATAAGCTGTCTTTTATTGTTAAATATGGAATATAAAACAAAGGAAATTGTGTATTTTGTCTTTTATAACGGATAAAAATAGTAATTTTGCAGATGTTATCAATTATAAAAGACGTAAATATGCTATTAAGACAGAAATACCTTGACCAAATAGAGAAGTATTTGGGCAAGGATTATATCATAGTTCTTGTGGGCAAAAGACGTGTGGGCAAGAGTTACACGTTGAAGATAATCCGCAGTATTAAGGAGCAAGGCATCNGNANCNATAACATTATCTATGTAGATAAGGAGAAGGAGCAGTTCGACTTCATCCGCACCTATCAGGACTTGAACGAATACATTAAAGGCAAGTGGGTTGAGGGCAAGATGAACTACATCCTCGTGGATGAGGTTCAGGACATTGAGCAGTTTGAGCGTACGGTTCGCAGCTTCTGTACCGAACCGGATGCCGAGGTCATTATAACCGGTTCTAATGCCAAGATGTTGAGTAGCGATCTAAGCACACTTATTGGCGGCAGGTACAAGGAGATTTACATCCAGTCATTAAGCTATGAGGAGTTCTTGCAGTTCCATAAACTACAGGATTCTGATGATTCTCTCGCCAAATATATCCAGTATGGCGGACTTCCGGGATTGCTGAAGATTGGCCTTGACGAGGATGATGCCCGAGAGTATCAGAAAGACATTTACAACACTGTTCTCTTAAAGGATGTCATTCTCCGTAATAAGATTCGTAATGTGGTCTTTCTCGAGAATCTCACTCGCTTCCTTGCAGATAACATCGGCAAGATTATCTCAGCGACAAGTATTGCAAAGTATATGAGGTCGCAAGGTCAATCCATTACCACTACCACCATTATCGAATATATCAAGTACCTCTCAGAGGCTTATATCCTGCAGAAGGTGAATCGCTATGACATCCGTGGAAAGAAACTTTTCGACAGCAACGACAAGTTCTACTTCGAGGATCATGGTCTTCGCANTGNGATTGTTGGTGGCAGCCGTGAGGGTGACATAGNGNAGGNCATAGAGAACATCATATACCAGCAACTCATCCGTATGGGCTACGAGGTGACTGTTGGTCAGCTGCAAGCCGGAGAGATTGACTTTGTCTGCTCCAAGAAAGGCGGTAAGCGTTTCTACGTTCAGGCATCGTATATCATTGCGGACGAGGAGACACGCAAACGTGAGTTCGGTAATCTGTCATCCATAAAGGATAACTATCCGAAGTACGTTATCTCCATGACGCCGCTTGTCACCAAAAACGATGACAACGGAATAACCCACCTTGGACTCAGAACCTTTCTGATGTTGGATGAGCTGTAAACAGTATATACTTATTAAATGGAAGCTGCCGATAAGGTTATCTTTAAGGGATGGGTGTGCTTCCGCAATCGAAGAACAGTATACGAGAAACGGGAGTGGAAATAAATGCAAAATCACATTGTCGGCAATATATTGCTTTTGCTGACAATGTGATTTTCTTTAACTCAACGTGAGGCGTGGTATTTGAAAAAAATATCTATCCGAGTGCAAATATCGCAAAAATCGGGCAAAAATGTATATTGTTGACTTTTAGACTCTTAAAAAAACGTATGATAACCGTGGCCTTAAAAACCGTAGGATAAGAGGGCTTTTTGCTGCTAAAGTGAAAATTAATTATACTATAAAAAAAGCAATAATAATAGGAATTGCTATAATGAGAATTACAAGTAGTCCTATTGTAAATAGGATTGCAGCAACTATTCTTTGCAACTTTTTTATCTCTGTATTTATGAGTAATGTAAAGGCAGAAGTCATGAATAACAATGTTGCTAAAGGTCCTAATATTACAAATAGCATGATGTTAAGGAAGCCGTATGATAATCCTGTTACATCGCTTAAATTCTCAAGGGCAAGAATGCATATATTGCATAACATATCCCAACTGTTTGTCACTTTAACCATTTTTTTATATTATCATANTATTATTTTGTCATCATTATTTGNNTCTGNTTTTATAAACATACTTATNNCCTAATTACGCTGTGAAANCACNCTAATCACATCNCTAAAGTGNCNCAATTGCACTGTNAAAGCACCCTGATTGTATTNTAAAGGCAGCCTGATCGTGGCACCGTTTGTGCCTGATTGCGCTTTTTATGCCCCAAACTGGTAAGATTATCCTGTCCGGATAATCTATTTCGCGCTTTCATGTTGACAGCATTCAAAAAGCAATATGTCAGCGAAACGACCTAAATCGGAACACTTTGCTCTGATAATGAATGCCCAATCCGGTTTAACCTCCTGTCCGTTTACAGTTCTATCTCCAAACTTACGGGACAGTGGTCTGAGCCTAATACATCGGTGTGTATTGTGGCTTCGGTCACGTCTGGCATGATACGCTCCGACACTACGAAGTAGTCTATGCGCCACCCGGTGTTCTTCTCGCGTGCCTTGAAACGGTATGACCACCACGAATAGGTTATGGTGTCGGGGTGAAGCGTGCGGAAACTGTCTTTGAAACCGGCATCGAGCAGGCTCGAGAACTTGTCTCTTTCTTCTATTGTGAATCCGGCGTTGCGTGTGTTTGTCTTCGGGTTTTTCAGGTCTATCTCCTTGTGCGCAACGTTAAGGTCGCCGCAGAATATCACGGGCTTGCGCTTATCCAACGCAGAAACGTATGCCTTGAACGCATCCTCCCATTGCATACGGTAGTCAAGCCTGCGCAGTCCGTCCTGCGAATTTGGCACGTAGGCGGTTATAATGAAGAACTTTTCGTATTCGAGAGTGATGAGCCTGCCCTCATGGTTGTGCACGTTGTCACTGTCATACTCGATGTTACCCTCTGCGTTTACGGTGCCCATGCCGTAGAATACGTTCTGAGGGTGATGCTTTGTGAATATGGCTGTGCCTGAATAACCCTTTTTCTCTGCGTAGTTCCAATACGACTCGTAGCCGGGAAATGCGAGATCGAGCTGCCCCGCCTGCATCTTCGTCTCCTGTAGGCAGAAGAAATCGGCGTCGGCCTGTATGAAAAAGTCTGCGAATCCTTTGCCTGCGCAGGCGCGCAAACCGTTTACGTTCCATGAGATTAGAAGCATGGTTGTGTCTTTTTGTGTTTTTGANTGAGTGCCGCCGTGGTCTGTTGCGGCTGCTTTAATACTNCACNGATATAGTGCCTTTCACTATACATGCCTGTGGGTACCCCAGTTTCTTGACCTGTGCCAATAGCGCTCTTGCCTCTTCTACGGTCTTGTAGTTACCCATGCGGCATTTCCATGACGGTGAATAAAAGTGTACGTATATTGGCTCTGACGGGAAATTGGACTTCATTACCGCTCCGGCCGTTTCTGCTTTCTGTCTGTCTGTGCGTGAGTTACCTCCTGAGAAGACCTGTATTCGGTATCCCTGTGTCTTGTAACTGTTGCGCATAATCTTCTTTCGGGTGTCCACAACCGTCTCTTCTGTCTGTGAGGTGGAGGAACTTTCGTCGTGGGTAGATGTGCCGGGGACAGTCGATTCTTGCTGCTCGTGCTTCTTGTTGTCGGCCTGTTGCGGGTGCTGTTGCCCGCTGTTGCCGTTACCGTCATTAGGCTTTGCCACCGGTTTTTCCGTGCCGTTGACCAGTTTGTCTATCTCCGGCGACTGGACAACGGTTACTGTACCTTGGCCCGGAACGTCTTTTCGTAGCGTGTCCAGGAATGTCTGAGCATGCAATGTGATGCCGCAGAGTACTGTAATGATGAATGCTGATAAACGTCTCATGTTGAATGTCAAGAAGTGAAAAAGCCCGTGGCGGGTGTAAATAAAGAAAAAAGGCATGCTCAGACAGTCCCGCCCTTGTGAGGGTTGACTGTCAGAACGTGCCTTTTTATATAGGAATGATTAGTTCCAGGCGTCAATAATGCCCTTGAAATCTGCCGCTTTCAGAGAGGCACCGCCGATTAGTCCGCCGTCGATGTCAGGCTTAGCGAAAAGCTCAGGAGCGTTGCTTGCCTTGCAAGAGCCGCCATAAAGGATTGNTGTCTCGTCGGCAATCTCCTNTCCGTANACCTCAGCTACGGCAGAACGTATGTAGGCGTGTATCTCTTCNGCCTGCTCTGCTGTTGCGGTCTTACCGGTACCGATGGCCCAGATTGGCTCGTATGCTATTACAATGNTCNTCCATTCCTCTGCTGTAAGGTTGNACACGCTGCCCGCAAGCTCAGCCTTTACTACCTCGTTCTGCTTGTTTGCCTCACGCTCTTCAAGTGTCTCACCGATACAGAAGATAACCTTCAGACCGTTGGCGAGTGCCAGCTGTACCTTCTCCTTAAGTATTTCCGGTGTCTCTTTGTAGTACTCGCGGCGCTCAGAGTGTCCGAGTATAACGTATTCGGCACCTGTTGACTTGACCATCTCGGCTGAAACCTCGCCGGTGTATGCACCGCTTGCCTTGTCAGCGCAGTTCTCTGCACCAAGCTCTATGGCGCTGCCCTTGATTACTTCTGCCACGCTTGCAAGGTGAATGAAAGGTGTGCAGATGATAACACCGCAGTTAGGATTCTTTACAACCTCTGTGAGCTCCTTGGCAAGAGCCACGCCCTCCTGCAGGTTCTTGTTCATTTTCCAGTTACCTGCTACAATTTTCTTTCTCATTGTTTGATTGATTTTTAAGGATTTTAATAATTTATCAGAGTGTTTTCTCTTTTCTTTCTTGATCCATTTGCTCCACATCCACAGTCTGTCAGCGGCTACAAGTAGCGTCAATGGCAGTACGAACCAGAGCAGTATGCAGACAATTTTTGTTGCGGTGTCATTCTCACTCTGCATTATTCCTGACTTGGGAGACAGGCGGCCGCCTGCCAATAACTCGTCTGTCGGCAGGTTGTTATGGCTCCATTTGCCTGCTACCTTGCCGTCTTTGAGCAACAATAGCCCCGGATTGCTGCGTATGATGGTCTTTAATGTCGTCTCGTCAGTGTTGCAGAACGGGTATTCCGCCCCTGTGATGTCAGCCCAATGCTCAATGGCAGGCATGTTGCTTGCAGTGAGACAGTAGAACTTATAGTCGTTGTCGCGGGCATATTCGTATATCTGATCGATATTGCCGAACATGGAATCGTCGGCTTGTTCCAGATGCGGGGCAATGAGCAGGAAGGTGTAACTTGTATCGNTTAGCACCATATCGGTTATGTNCTCGGTGTNTGANTCACCGTCATTCCCCTCGTTTGCGGCCGGAAGCAGCATCATGGAGAAGTCATGTATGGGCGGTACATAGCCCTGTTTCAGTATTTTTGTATTGGAATCGACGAACGTCCATGTTGAGTCAGGGTAGTTGTCGAGTGAGAATTCTTTTCTTACCCCGTTCTTTTCCATTATGAATGTGGTCTCAAACTCCGGCTGTTCCGCATCTTCCGGTATCTCCATTCCCTTTGCGATGTCGGCTCCGATATGGTACGGCCTGAAGTCGAATATGGGCAGATCGTACAGGCTGTATGCCGCGGTAAGCAAGATAAACAGCATTGAATAGTTGTAGACTATCCACTGGTTGCTGAGGCTTACCATCCGTGGCATGGCCGTAGGGCGCCATGCCGCCGGCGTAATCATGGCAAGCAGGATTATGTTTTTAACCAAAGTCTTGCCGTTGGTCAGTGTTATGGCATCGCCGAAACATCCGCAGTCACTTACGGGGTCAGCCCAATAAATCCATATTGTTATGGCTGTCATGACGCAGACGAACAGGAGTGTCAGCCTTGTTACAAGCCTGCGCTGTATGGCAAAGAGCAACAATATGCCGAGAACGAACTCCGTGCATGACAGTATTACAGAGGCAGACAGTGTCGCCCAGTCCGGCAACAGACCGTCAAGGGACAGCGCTTCGGCATAATCCTGTATCTTATATTGGGTCCCTATCGGGTCAACAGCCTTTACAAAACCCGACAATATGAATGTAAGGCCTACGCACAGCCGGCAGAGATTGATTGCTATTTTGGTGAGAATGTTCATCCTTTCAGCTTGATAACGCCGAATGTAGCGTAGTTTATGATGTCCATATAGTTGGAGTCAATGCCCTCGCTGACTGTTGTCGTGCCGTTTTTGTCTTCTATTTCCTTTATCCTTTCCAGTTTGGTGAGTATTATATCGGTATAGGAACTGACCCTCATGTCTCGCCATGCCTCTCCGTAGTCATGGTTTTTCTTGAGCATCAGCTCTATGCACATGCAGGCATACCGGTCGTACAGCTCCATGGCCTCGTCGTTGGTCATATCCACTTTGTCGGCATATCCTTTCTCCAACTGTATCAATCCTACTATGCCATAGTTGATAAGAGCCATAAACTCCGGCAGTATGCCTTCGCCAACGAGCGACTCACCCGTCACCTCCAGTGTCCGTATGCGTTTGGCTTTGATAAACAACTGGTCGGTTAATGACGACGGCCGCAACATTCTCCATGACGGTTTATAATCGTATAGCTTCTTGGAAAATATGTCGCGGCACATTGATAGCGCCTCCTTGAATTCTTTATTCGTATCGGGTCTTGCCATTATGATTATCTATTAATCGTGTGCAAAATTACGAAATTTCCGCCATATAACGATGGATTTTACCATAATTCTTTTGCCATTAACGGAAAAATGGGTAACTTTGCAGGCAATAAGCAACTTAGGTAGAAGAAAACCCTAATTCAAAANNCTTNCNAANATGTATTATATTACCAAGACAATGGAGATTGCCTGCTGCCACAGGTGGTCGCTTTCATACGACAGTAAGTGTGTGAATCTCCACTGTCACAATTGGATTGTGACCAGTTATTGTAAGGCCGCCGAATTGAATGCAGACGGTATGGTGGCGGATTTCACCAAGGTGAAAGAACAGNTACACGGCTATCTTGATCATGGGANCTTTANCNANCTGTTGCCTTTTANTCCGNCAGCAGAGAATATAGCACGCTGGATATGCGAGCAGGTGCCCTCATGCTATCGCGTTGACGTGCAGGAGAGCGCGGGAAATACCGCGTCTTATGAGAAAGACTGACTGTGTTGACGTTATGAAAGTAAACGAAATATTCTATTCTTTGCAGGGAGAGGGACGCTATACGGGTGTTCCGGCAGTCTTTGTAAGGTTCAGCGGCTGCAACCTCAACTGTCCTTTCTGCGACACACAGCACCAGTCTTTTATGGAAATGACCGAGGATGATATTGTAAACGATATATCGCAATATCCCGCGCGTCATATAGTCATTACCGGAGGTGAGCCGGCTTTGCAGATAACCCCTTTGCTTACGCGCCTGCTTCATGACAGGGGATACTTCATACAGATGGAGACTAACGGCTCTGTAAGGTTGCCCGACGGCGCTGATGTGGACTGGATTACATGCTCGCCGAAAGACATGCCGGTGCTGTTGCAGCGCATTGATGAGCTGAAGGTATTGTTCCCGTATGGTGATTTGAGCCGGTTTGACGGCATAGAGGCACAGGAATATCGTCTGCAACCGCTTGATTGTGGCGAGGAAGAGACGAACAAAAAACACTTAAACGACACTATAAACTATATATTGCAACATCCCAAATGGAAATTGTCACTTCAAACACACAAGATACTGAACGTAAGATAACATCGCCTGTTAGCGAAGAGGAACTGAGACAGGCCCTGCGCACTGTCATACGGGCCATTGGTGAGGATCCGGACAGGGAAGGATTGCAGGAGACTCCCGACCGTATCATGCGTATGTACCGTGAGATATTTCGCGGATATGACTCTGAGCGCAAGCCGACAATAACTACATTTGCCAACAGTGCGCATACGGAAGAGATGGTATTTGACTGCGGTGATTATTATTCTATGTGCGAACACCACATGCTTCCGTTCTTCGGCAGATACTATTTCGCATACGTACCCAGTGCCGGCGGACGCATTCTCGGCATATCAAAGGTAGCGCGCGTGGTAGGATATTGCGCCGCCCGACTGCAGTTGCAGGAGCGTCTGGCGCGTGAAATCGTAGAGATGCTTGCAGAGGCACTCTCCGGTTCCGCCCTTGGCNTNGCCATTGTCATGNGTGGCAAGCANCTGTGCAAGTCCATGCGCGGTGTGAAAAACGACGGCGACATGGCGGTATCTTATTTCACCGGTTGTTTCAACGACTCACTACAGCTGCGCAATGAGTTCTACCAGATGGTGCAGATGCAAAGCCGGTAGGTTGCCGTTGTCGTGGAATGCCATTACAAAGACATGGCATTGCCGTTGACTGACAGATAATAAACCGTTTCAATATATGAATTATGGAGAACATACTTGCATTGACCCTTCGCCTTTCCGTGGCACTGTTGCTTGGCGGATTGATTGGCATAGAGCGTGAATACCGTTCCAAAGACGCCGGTTTCCGTACCCATTTCCTTGTTTCCATGGGCAGTGCCTTGTTCTGTATAGTGTCGCAGTTCGGCTTCGGCATAGACCTGAAAGACTCATCGCGTGTTGCGGCGCAAGTCGTTTCTGGTATAGGCTTTCTCGGAGCCGGCACCATTATCTTTCAGAAAAACATGGTGCGGGGCCTTACCACCGCCGCCGGGCTGTGGGTTACGGCGGCAATAGGACTGGCATGCGGTACGGGTATGTATTTTGCGGCAGGCATTACTACCGCCATGGTGCTGCTTGGTCTGGAGGTTCTGCATACCCTTATACCACGTATTAGTACTGATACCATACGCCTTACGTTCTCATCCCGGTCTAAGGAGAGGGCGTTGGAGGCTGTAAAGAAAATAAGGAAAGAGAGTTTGGAAATCCATTCCTATGAATTGAGAGACCGCCGGACTGCTAAAGGCGAAATTTTTGCGGTGTCTTTGGAAATGAAGGTCAAGCATGGAGGGCAGGAGGAATGGCTCATAGAGTGTATGGAAGAGTTTGACGATGTTACGATAATCAGTGCGGAGTAGCCCGTGTTGTTCTGAAAATACCAAATAAATGCAGGCATTGCATGGCGGGTACAGGTATTGCCCGATTTGTCATAATGTCGGAGAAACGCTCCTTTTCCTTTCATCCTGCTTTCAGATAACAGCCGTTTTCATCGTGTGTTTTAGATAAAAGCGGTGCTTCCCGTATCGCTTTTCGGGCGGAATGTGGCGTGATTGTCTGTTATTGGGCCTTAATCGTTTTGTTATTGGGCTGCGATTACATTGTTATCAGACCCTGATTACATCGTGATTACAGTCTGTTTGCACTGTCGTCGGTAACGAAAAACGGTGTAAAAACGTGCTTTTGGGGACGTTTTTACACCGTTTTTGTAATGTAATATTTTGTAACTCGCTGAATGATAGTGTTTTCTTCTCGTTGCTCGTGGCTGCGGTTTTTAATGCTGTCAGGAAGTCTCTTTGCGATTTTCGCATTCTGAGCATACCGCTAAAATTCAACTTGTAAGCAAAAGACGGATTATTCCGATATTCTGTCAAAGCAAGAATTGCGTCAGTTCGGTATAGGAAAACTATAATAGGATAGGGAATATATCTGTATTATGCGTTATATACCACAATGCCATAGTAGGCTACTGCCATTGCAACGAGCAGCGCTCCCTCCGTTCGTGTCAGCGTGTAGTAGGTCTTGCCGAACTTACATAATATCCACAATGTTGCCGATGCTATGAGCAATGCCGCAATGTCGAACAGGGTTATGCCGCCTATTCCGAGCGGGTGTACGGTTGCCGCACAGCCCAATACGAAGAATACGTTAAACACATTGCTGCCCACTACGTTGCCTAACGCCATGGCCGTGTCGCCTTTGCGTGCCGCCATGACAGAAGCTGCCAGTTCGGGTGCCGAGGTTCCCATGCTCACTATTGTCAGTGCTACGACAGACTGGCTGACGCCTAATTGCAGCGCTATGCCCGAAGCTCCGTTCACAAGCCAGTCGCCACCCAATATAAGTCCGGCGAGACCCGTTACAATGAGTATCGCACTTTTGGGCAGAGTCGATACGGTTGTGTCGTCGCCGCTGTCCGTATTGCCGTTCTTTGCTATCGACATCGTGTAGGAAATGAATATCGCGAACATGCAAAGCAACAGCAGACCATCGGTGCGGCTGATTATATTCGGCATGAGTGTACTGTCGGTGTGCGCCGCATTGACAACAGGCCCGTTGAAAAATGAGTCAAAAGCCGTTATGAATACCGCCACCGCTGCCAGCATGGCAAACGGCACATCGTTGCGCAGGTTGCCTCCGTTCACGGCCACCGGACGCACTATTGCCGTGACGCCCATTATGACAAGGGTATTGAAGATGTTGCTGCCAACTACGTTTCCCAGTGCAATGTCAACGTTTCCCTTCATGGCAGAGACAATGCTTACAACCAATTCAGGGGCGGAGCTGCCCATTGCCACGATGGTAAGGCCAACGACGAGCGACGGAATGCCGAAACGCTTGGCTATGGATGCCGCTCCGTCTGTCAGCCAGTCGGCACCTTTTACAATGGCTGTCAGTCCCACAAGAAACTGTGCTATGAATATTAACGTATCCATAAGTAAATGCGAACGCACCCGAATTACAATATAATTGCAATGTCCTTATACAGTAATCCGGATGCGTTTGTTCTATGAATGTTTATATATGTTAGAACTGTTTGAAGAAGTCGTTGCCCTTATCGTCTACAAGTATGAATGCCGGGAAGTTCTCTACACGTATTTTCCATATCGCCTCCATGCCGAGTTCCGGATATTCCACGCACTCGATAGACTTGATATTGCTTGAAGAGAGGAACGCGGCAGGGCCGCCGATGGAACCGAGGTAGAAGCCTTTGTGGTCTTTGCATGAGTCTGTAACCACCTGTGAGCGGTTACCCTTGGCTATCATTACCATTGAGCCGCCGTTGTCTTGGAACTCGTAAACGTATGGGTCCATACGCCCGGCAGTGGTCGGACCCATTGAGCCGCAAGGCATTCCGGCTGGCGTCTTGGCAGGGCCTGCATAGAGCACAGGATGGTCTTTGAAGTACTGTGGCATGCCTTCGCCCGCATCAAGGCGTGCCTTTATCTTGGCATGTGCTATGTCACGCGCCACGATTATTGTGCCGTTGAGTGACACACGGGTTGAAACGGGATATTTGCTCAGCTCCTTGCAGACCTCGGTTATAGGCTGATCGAGGTTGATAGATACGGCATCGCCTTCGCCGGCCTTACGTAGTGCCTCCGGTATCAGTTCGTATGGTTTGTCGTCCATCTTCTCTATCCATATACCATCCTTGTTGATCTTGGCCTTGATGTTGCGGTCGGCAGAGCAGCTTACGCCCAAACCTATAGGGCAACTTGCGCCGTGGCGGGGCAGACGTACCACACGAATGTCGTGGGCGTAGGCCTTGCCGCCGAACTGTGCGCCGTAACCTATCTTGCGTGTTTCCTCCAATAGTTGCTTTTCCAGTTCTATATCGCGGAATGCTCGTCCTGTCTCGTCGCCTGTTGTGGGCAGGCTGTCGTAGTATTTTGTTGAGGCTAATTTCACAGTCAGCAGGTTCTTCTCGGCCGATGTGCCGCCTACAACGATGGCGATGTGGTATGGCGGGCAGGCTGCAGTGCCNANNGTCTTCATCTTNTCNANGAGGAACGGAACGAGNGTCGNCGNNGTTCNGNATTCGNGCNTTGGTCTCCTGATAGAGGTATGTCTTGTTGGCAGAGCCGCCACCCTTTACCACGCAGAGGAATTTGTATTCCATTCCGTGTGTGGCCTCAATGTCTATCTGCGCCGGAAGGTTGCAACGGGTGTTCACCTCATCGTACATATTCAGCGGAGCGTTCTGCGAATAGCGCAGGTTGTCGCTGGTATAAGTGTTGTAAACGCCCTTGGCCAAAGGCTCCTCGTCTTCAAAGCCTGTCCATACCTGCTGTCCTTTCTCGCCGTGTATTATGGCGGTGCCGGTGTCTTGGCAGAACGGTAGCTGACCCTTGCAGGCCACCTCGGCGTTGCGCAGCATTGTCAGTGCAACGTATTTGTCGTTGTCTGATGCCTCGGGGTCGTTGAGTATGGCTGCCACCTTCTCGTTATGTTCGCGGCGGAGCATGAAGTTTACGTCGTGGAACGCTTGTGTCGTGAGCAGTTCGAGAGCCTCTTTGGATACTTTGAGGATTGGTGTTCCCTCGAAATCGCTGACTGATACCCCTTCTTTGGAGATGAGGCGGTACTCTGTCTTGTCCTCGCCAAGCTGGAACATTGGCGCGTACTTAAATTCAGGATTTGCCATTTTGTTGTATGATTTTTATTGTTGTATGATTATTGTGTTTCTTGTTTGCCGTATGATGGACATCGTTATTTATACGCAGGGAATATGTCGTCGAGTGTAAGAGGGGTGACATTGCCCAGACGGCGGAGGGATTCCATGTCGAGTTCGCTTTCCTCTCCGAGTATGAGATAGCGCAACGGCTTGCCCTTTATGTTCTCTTTCTCGAATGTTACGAGGTCTTGCAGGGTGAGTGTGGGGAGCTTCTCATAATACAGTCGGTTGATGTCGTAGTCTATTCCCATCTGCTTGGCACGGAGATATTTGTTTATTACCCCCGCTTTAGTGGTGCGCGACGCGGCTATTGTTTTCAGAAGGCTGGTCTGTGCTGTGTTGAACAGCGTCTGTGACTGCGGCATTGTGTCCGTTATCTCTTTGAATACGTTGACGCAGTCGGTCAGTTTGTCGTTTTGGGATATGATGTGTTGCTGATAATATTCNGTGTCTTCNGNGCGTCCGGGCGTTANGTATGCGGCGGAAGCGTTGTAGGCCAGTCCGCGGGCCTNGNGCAGTTCCTGAAANACAATGGCGTTCATCGACCCTCCGAAGTNTTCGTTAAAGNGTGCTATTATCGGTTTCCTGTCTACNGACATTGGCGTTCCCTCGCTGTGGAGCATGCGCATGTTGATGTTCTTGGCGTTATATGGAGCAGTGAATACCTCTGTGTTTGTCGTTGTCCACCGCTTGTATTGTTTGTTCACCGGAACGTCGGCAGGATGTTTCGGGGTCTTGTGTCCGGCACTTATAATTGCCGATACCTCTTTGAGGGAGGCCGGTCCCCAATATAATACCTGATGTTTCATACCGTTGAGCGACTTCAGCAGGTAGGTATAGACATCGGGTTTTATGTCGCGCAGCATGGCAGGCGACAGCGAACGGGTCAGGGGATTGTCCTTACCGTACTGCCCGTAGGTTATAAGTGCGTTGTAACAGGCGTTCTGGTTGGTACGGCTTTCCTGACGGCTTTTCAACACTTGTTCCACGTATTGGTTGTATATGGCAGTGTCAGGCTTCAGGTTTTGCAGCAGATTGTCAAGCATCTTTACCGCTGTTGCCATGTTTTCTTGCAGTCCGCTGAGGCTGATGGCAATCTCTTTGTCGCCTACTGATATGGAATAAGAGCAGGCAATGTCATAGAATTTACGCTTTATCTCAGCGGCTGTCTCGTTGTTTGTTCCGAGAAGCTCATAATATTCCGACGCAATGTCCCAGCGTTCGTCTGCGTCCGCGCCGAATTCATAGCGGTATGTGAGGCTGAAACGCTCGTCGGAGGTATTCTGTTTGTATATTATTGGCAGCCCGCTCTTGGTGTTGCCAAAGCTCAGTTCCTTGTTGAAGTCTACAAATACGGGGTGTATAGGCTCCACTTTCATGTCGTTGAAGTCATCGAGGAACTTGCTGCGGAAATCACGGTTGCTTGGTATTGCCGTTATCTCCGGCTTCTCAATCTTTACTATTGTTGTGTCCTCACCCTTGCGTTTGTACACGCATACATATCCGTCGGCGAGATGTTCGGTGGCNCATTTCNTGATGTNTGCTTTGNTNAGCCNGTNCAATCTGTCTGTCTGCCTTACNNATTGTTNNNATGNTGTGCCGTCGATATAGCTGTCTACCATGTCCGAAANACGCNCNCGNTTNTTGTCAAGGCTGTTGAGATGCTCTAACTTTGTGTTGAGGACAATGCTGTGTATGAGTTTCTCGTCCCATTCGCCACGCTTTATTTTCTCCAGCTCGTCAAGCATAAGGCCGCGCACTTCCTCTAATGTCTGACCCTCGTTGGGTGTGCCTTGCATCATGAATATGCTGTAATCCTTCAGTCCCCATATCCCGGAGCCGGCGCCAAGCACCTTCATCTGTTGGTTAAGGTCAAGGTCTATAAGGCCGACATCGCCGTTGGACAGGAGCATATCGACCATTGTTATGGTGTCGTTCTGCAAGGATGACGCTCCTTTCAGCCTCCATCCCAATATCACATGCTCCGTTTCCTGTCCGAGAACGGTAGTGTCCTGTGGCGTGTCCAGTTCCGGTAATGGTGCGAAAGTACGTGGCGCAATGTCTGTTCCGGGCTTCCATGAGCCGAAATATCTGTCTATCATGGCTATAGTCTCGTCGGGATTGAGGTCGCCGGCCATGCAGATTGCGATGTTATTGGGCACGTAATACTTGTTGAAGTAGTTGCGTATGTTCACTTGTGACGGGTTTTTCAGATGCTCCTGTGTGCCTATTGTCGTCTGTGTGCCATACGGATGTGTCGGAAACAGCTTTCTCAATAGTGCCTCGGTAGATTTTCTTCCGTCTTTGGTCATGGAGATATTCTTCTCCTCATATACAGCCTCCAGTTCCGTATGGAAGCCTCTCATGACAAGGTTCTGAAAACGATCGCTTTGTACGAGACACCATCTTTCAAGTTCGTTGGACGGTATATTCTCCACATAGCAGGTGACATCATACGATGTATATGCGTTGGTTCCGAGGCTTCCTATTGCCGACATCATCTTATCGTATTCGTTCGGTATATTGAAAGTTGCCGCAATCTGTGACAAAGAGTCTATCTCGCGGTACTTGGCTTTACGCTCTTCGGGAACCGTCAGAGTGCGATATTCCTCATACAAGTCGCTAATCTTGTTCAGATACTGTTCCTCCTGCGCATAATCTGTGGTACCGAACTTCTGTGACCCCTTGAACATCAGGTGCTCAAGATAATGCGCCAGACCGGTGGTTTCGGCGGGATCATTCCTTGAACCGGTGTTTACCGCTATGTGGGCGGTAATTCTTGGTTCCTCGCTGTTAACGGAAAGATACACTTTAAGGCCGTTGTCGAGGGTGTAGATGCGTGTCCGCATCGGGTCGTTCTCAACGNNTTNAGGGNACNNCGTATGTCTTTGCTTCTGCAGTGGCAGAGAGGCAAAGCATACATATTATCATATATATATAACGTGTCATCTTGTATGTGATTTGGATTTTATTCGTATGCCGTAATAGTGTCGTTACTTCAGTTTCTCAACAAAATCGTTCATCATTTCCTCGCTTACATCGCCCATTTCGTATTCGCGTTCGGCGTCTTTGCGTATGGCTTTAAGCCATTNCTCGTGTGCATGCTCGCACTCTACNTCGTTNTGCGGGAAGCCTTTCCATTGCTCATAGCTATCGTATATGTCGTGGAAACGGTTCTCAAGCGTCTCGATATTCTTGATATTGCCGGTTGTTATGTCTTCTTTCAGCTGCTTCAGGGCGTNTGTCNGCACGAGTAATCCAAGCAGATCAGTCCATTCGCTGCTGCTGTTGGCATTGCCGTACATACGTAGGGCGAGACGGTAATAGTCTNTTCCTTTCTGTAATNCCGATGCCTTGNTGCGGAAACCGTNGCCTTTGTATTCCTCAACGTCATAGCCTTGCTCCTCTTGCATCTCCTNTAGGAGGNCCAATCCANCCTTGATGCGTNCTNTAACGTATGGTGACAGCCAGTCAAATGTAATGAGCGACAGTCGTCTGTTGGCCGGACGCTTGTCTCGTTTGGGCCATTTCGTTATGTCACGGTATGTGCCTACCGTGCAGAGGTTACGTCCCGGAATGAGGTATGTAGCCCTGCCTTTACCTATAACGTATGAGAATGGCAGCAGGGATGTGTCCGGGTGGGACTGTATTTTGCCCATGACCATGGAGAAAGCGCCGATTGTTGCGGGCCATAGGATATGCGCCCCGCTGGCTGTTTTGGAGCCTCGTTCCATTGTTCCATAGTGTATCGGCCCCATTTTGTAGGCATGATTGGAGAAGTTTGTGGCCGAACCGGCATTGTAAAAAGAATATTCTCCGCCTATAAGCAGTGATGCTTTGTGGTGGCTCACGCTGAAAGGCCCGCATAATGCGGCGCAGGCCTCACCGTTATCCATGTGCGAATTAGCGAAAAATATGGAGTTTTCTGATGTGAAGCCACGGCCTATATGACATGCTTCGCCCACGAACGTGTCGTATAGCTTTGCCCCGTCTACGATAGAGGAACCCGATTGCGCTATGACATTTTCCATTATCACATCATCGCCGATATAAATGGCGGCATCAGGGGTAGGAGACAGGGTGCAGTCTATAAGCCTTGACGCTCCGCACAACTCGCAGTCGTCGCCTATATACACGTTGGTCAGTTCTCGGCAGTCACTTATTGATACGTTGTTGCCGATGGTAGTGCACTGCGGGCGGTGTGCGTTGATATAGTCGGAAATCATTCCGCGCAGGCTCTCGAAGAGCGGTTTGTCGTCTTGTGCCTGTATCATTAGGGCAGCCAGCTGCGAAGACAGGCGGCTGAACAGTATCACATTGCCGTCGCCCGCCTCGTTCTTTACGCTCGTAAGATTGTATTCTCCGAATGTGGCACCGTCGGTTGTACGCATTATCCCCACATTCTCTATGCGTGTGTTTTGCCCTATGCGTATCTCACCTTCAAAACGTACATTATATATATTGTCTGTGGTGAAGCCGTCGGCCACCCATATTTGCTGCCATGAGGCGCTGCGGCAACCGTGGTCTTGCAACTCCGTTATCTCGTTTATTGTAAGGTTTCTGTATGTCATCTGTGTATTGTGTTTAAGGTTTTGTTATTATGTTGCGTATTAAAAGTTATCTATTCCTGTTCCTCTGGCATGTTCCAAAGGAAGTCATTGTATGGATATTTCTGTACGTGCAGTTCGCGTACCTTCTTGTAAATGACCTCGCGGAACTCGTCAATGTTAGTCTTTTGGCGTGCGGAGATGAACAGGCAGTCACCCTGTAGCTTTGCCATCCATGTACGTTTCAGCTCCTCCAGCGATACTTCATCTTTCCTTATGGGTGTGAGGTCATCCTCTTCTTTCTCGTTCCATGTATAGGCATCGATCTTATTGAATACTATCATAGACGGTTTATCGGCGCATCCAAGGTCGGCAAGTGTCTTTTCCACCACCTTTATCTGTTCCTCAAAGTCAGGATGTGAGATGTCAACCACGTGCAACAGCAGGTCGGCCTCGCGCGTTTCGTCAAGGGTTGACTTGAAAGAATCGACGAGATCGGTAGGCAGTTTCCTTATGAAACCTACGGTATCGGCAAGGAGAAACGGCAGATTTTCAATCACAACCTTTCGCACTGTGGTGTCGAGTGTGGCGAAAAGCTTATTCTCTGCGAATACTTCGCTTTTGGCCAAGAGGTTCATTATTGTTGATTTCCCGACGTTGGTGTACCCTACAAGGGCAACGCGTATAAGGCGTCTGCGGTTTTTTCGCTGTGTAATCTTCTGCTTGTCAATCTCGGCCAGACGCTCTTTCAGCAGCGACATGCGGCTGAGAATAATGCGTCGGTCCATCTCAAGCTGTGTCTCGCCGGGACCACGCAGGCCAACCGAGCCTTTGCCGCCGCCGCTTCCGGAGCCGCCTCCCTGTCTCTCAAGGTGCGTCCACAGACGTTGCAGTCGTGGCAACATATAGCGATATTGCGCCAATTCCACTTGTGTCTTGGCGTTGGCGGTCTGCGCTCTCATGGCAAATATGTCGAGTATCAGGCTTGTGCGGTCAAGAATCTTCACTTTAAGCTCCGCTTCTATGTTGCGTATCTGCTTTGCCGACAGTTCATCATCGAAGATAACCATGCCTACAGGCTGCCATGGTGTGCCGTCAGGATGTATCTCTTCGTTGTCGGCCCGTTCCTCACAGTCTTTTATATATGCCGCAATTTCTTCCAGCTTGCCTTTGCCTACATACGTGATACTGCTTGGACCGTTCACTTTCTGGGTGAAACGCTTCACCGTAACGGCTCCCGCCGTGTCGGCCAGGAACTCCAGTTCGTCCAGATATTCCTTGGTCTTTGCCTCGTTCTGCTGTGGGGTTATTATGCCAACTAGCACAGCCGTCTCTATTTTTGCTTCTGATATTACAAACTCTTTCATTGTCTTACTCTTGGTCTTTTTAACTTATTGCCGCCCAGTCGATGCTGTTTTTCCGCAACTCCTTGAGGCGGTTCCATAGCATTGCGTGCTCCGGAGCATTGCATTCCGGGTCGGAATCGATTATCTTTTGGGCCTCATCGCGCGCCATCTGAACCAGTTGGCCGTCTCTCGCAATGTCTGCAATCTTCAAGTCGAAAGCCATTCCGCTCTGTTGTGTGCCCTCCAGGTCTCCGGGACCTCTCAGTTTCAAATCGGCCTCGGCTATACGGAAGCCGTCGTTGGTCTCGCACATGATGTCAAGGCGTTTCCTTGTCTCCGCGCTTATCTCGTAACCACTCACCAATATGCAATATGACTGGTCGGCTCCACGCCCTACACGGCCACGCAACTGGTGCAGTTGCGACAGTCCGAAGCGTTGCGCCTCCATTATAACCATTACGCTTGCGTTCGGAACATTTACTCCTACCTCTATAACCGTGGTCGCAACGAGCATCTGTGTCTCTCCCTTTGCAAAGCGTTGCATCTCCATCTCCTTCTCAGCGGGCTTCATCTTGCCGTGTATCTTGCTGAGCTTGTAGTTGGGAAAAACCTCCTGCATGTGACAGAAACCGTCTTCGAGGTTTTGCAAATCCATCTTCTCGCTCTCNGTTATCAGCGGNTATACGATGNAAACCTGCCGGCCTTTGGCCACTTCGTTTCTTATTCCTTTANATAGCGTGGCCTTTTGGTTATCGTATCTGTNTATGGTNTGTATTGGTTTGCGACCCGGTGGTAGCTCGTCTATTATGCTGACGTCCAAGTCTCCGTATATGGTCATGGCCAATGTGCGGGGTATTGGTGTTGCCGTCATTACGAGAATATGCGGCGGATTGTCGTTCTTGGCCCACAATTTGGCTCTTTGCGCCACTCCAAACCGGTGCTGTTCGTCTACTACTGCCAGTCCGAGATTGGCAAATTGCACCGTGTCTTCTATCACGGCATGTGTNCCTACGAGTANGTTCNCGTTGCCGTCGGCCAGCNNTTCCNTTACTTCTTTGCGTTTCTTGCCTTTNACTATGCCCGTGAGCAACTCCACTCTCACATCCATCCCGGCCAAGAATTCTTTGATAGTGGCAAGATGTTGTTCTGCCAGTATTTCCGTCGGAGCCATCATTACAGCCTGAAAACCGTTGTCAACGGCTATCAGCATTGCCATGAGTGCAACGAGAGTCTTGCCGGAACCCACATCGCCCTGCACCAGACGGTTCATCTGTCGGCCGGTATTCATGTCACGCTGTATCTCGTGCATGACCCNTTTTTGNGCACCTGNCAGTTCAAATTTCAGGTTGTTGGAATAGAATGTCCTGAACACGTNGCCCNCTCTCGGCAGGACGTAACCCTTATANTTGCGGCGGTTGTTGGCCGCATANCGCAGAATGTTAAGCTGTANGTAGAACAATTCTTCAAATNTCAGCCTCNCCCTCGCACGCTGCATGTCTTTCGGNCTTTTGGGGTAGTGTACCATTCGCATTGCCTCGTCACGGCTGATGAGGTGCAATGGCTGTGTGATATAGTCGGGCAGTGTCTCCGGCAACGCTGGCATCTTGGATATGAGCGACTTGGTTATGCGTTCCATGGAGCGCGATGTAATGCCCGCTTTCTTCATGCGCTCGGTGGTAACGTAGTATGGCTGCATTCCCATATCGTTCAGAGTCAGCGTTGAGGCATCGTCTATGTCGGGGTGGGCTATTTGTATTCTACGGTTGAACACGGTCGGTTTGCCGAACACTATGTACTCCTGTCCAACATTATAGTTCTTGACAATGTACTGAGTACCGCTGAACCAGACCAAATCCATCACTCCCGTACCATCGCCAAAGTGACCCACAAGCCGTTTTTTCCGTGGACCCATGTCAAACGTTTCGTATGACAATATCCTGCCTTTTATCTGCACAAAAGGCATATCGGCCGACAGATCGCTGATTTTATACACCTTTGTCCTGTCAACATACTTGTACGGATAATATTCCAGCAGGTCGCCGATGCAACATATTCCCAGCTCCCTGCCAAGTATCTGTTGCCTCTGCGGGCCTACACCGGCTATGTATTTTATGTCTTGTGCAAGTATGTCAGACATTATATATCGTTGTCAGCGCAGCAGAGCCTCCGCCACAATCATGTCTAATGGTGTTGTGATTTTTATGTTCTCGCGGTTTCCCTCGACCATTGTTACCTTACCTCCGATGGCTTCCACTACCGATGCGTCGTCTGTGAACGCCTCGCTGTATGGTTGCCGGTTAGCTTTTTTCAGCAGCTGTATGTCAAAAGTCTGCGGCGTCTGCACCATGCGGTAGTCGCTGCGTACCACATTATGTGCCGCACGGTCATTGCCTACGTAGCGCAGAGTCTCCACTACCTGACCTACGGGAATGGCCGCTCCCTCCCTGCGGGCAGCCTCATAGCAGTGTGCTATTACCTCGGTGCTTACGAATGGGCGTACCCCATCGTGCACGCCTACCACACCTTGCTCTTCGTCAGGAATCTTGTTGAGACCGTTTTGTACCGAATGGAAACGTGTCTCTCCGCCGTTTGCCAGCGTATAGTCCATGTCGAAAGAGTACTCTTGGCATAGCTTCCGCCAATATTCCTGTTGCGACAGTGGCAGTACGAGTATGACTTTTATCTCCGCAGCATACTCCTTGAAACGCTCCATTGTACGCATCAGTATCGGCTTGCCGTTCACAGGCAGAAACTGTTTGGGTATCTCGCCGCCCATACGCAGTCCCTTTCCTCCTGCCACTATTATAACGTAGTCCATCGTTCTGGCGTATTGCTATCCGCGTTTCATCAGGCGGTTGAACATCATTCCTTCTTTCATACCCTCAGTTGTGGCCTTGTCGGTCAGCATCTCCAATATCGCATAGGAGTAGGGTAGAGTGGCGGCGGGACCGCAACCGGTTATAATCTTGTCGTCAATGGTGTATAGTTCGGCCGTGTACTCGGCTCCATCCATATATTTCTCAAAACCGGGATAGCACGTTGCCTTCTTGCCTTGGAGCAGACCGAGGTCGCCAAGCACCATGGGGGCGGCGCAGATGGCGCCTATCCACTTGCCGGCAGCGGCATGTCTCAGCAGGGTTTCTCTTACACCATTGTGTTCCAGCAGGTTGGTGGCACCCGGCAGACCGCCCGGCAAGAGCAGAAAATCGGCATCGCTGAGGTCGGCTTCCTCTATGGTCGTGTCACATTTTATGGTTATTCCGTGTGTAGTCTCTATGTATTCGCTACCTGTGACGCTTACCATCAGTGCGTCTACACCGCCTCGACGGAGCACGTCTATCACCGTAAGAGCCTCTATCTCTTCGGTACCGTTAGCCATAAATTCATATACTTTTGCCATAATTCTTTGGGTTTTGTTTGTCGGTTTGGTGGAAATAATGTAAATTTGCATTGCAAAAGTACAAAAATTTGTCAGATTGGCAAATTTTTCATCCACAAAAACGTTCAGACAGCATGAAAAAAGAGANATTACGCTTTGCGTTCTNCGGTAACGAGTATCAGGNAAAGAAATCGCAGGCCGTTTATAAAATAGTGGCAATCTTGCAGCAGCAGGGAGCCGAGATTTTTGTGGACAGGCCGTTCTACGAGTTTATAACTGACGGGCAGCATATTGATGTCAAGGTAACCGGAGTCTTTGAGGGCGATGATTTTGATGCTGATTTTGCGGTCTCAATGGGTGGAGACGGAACGTTGCTGAAGACGGCGGCACGTGTCGGAGCCAAGCGCATACCCATAATAGGGGTTAATATAGGACGTCTGGGATTTTTGGCGGCTGTCAATCCGTCTGAGATCGAAGAGGCATTCCGGGCACTTTATGCGGGGGAATATTCTGTTCACGATCATTCGCTGATAAAGATTGAGACCACAGACGGAGAGGGTATAAAAGGCTCGGAGTACGCACTCAACGATATTGCGCTGTTGAAGCGCGACCATGCCTCCATGATTTCAATACGAACCAGTATCAACGGAGAGTATCTTATGNCCTATCAGGCCGACGGNGTTATCGTAACAACACCCNCAGGNNCAACNGCCTATAGCCTGTCGAACGGCGGTCCTATCANAGCGCCGGACANACAGACACTGTGTCTGACGGCGGTGGCACCCCATAGCCTTACCGTTCGCCCTATCGTAGTGCCGGACAACAGTGTCATAACCATGAAGGTAGAGAGCCGCAGCCACACCTTTCTTGCTGCGGTGGACGGACGCAGCGTGAGTCTGCACGACGGTACCGAGGTGCGTATCTGTAAGGCTCCATATCCAGCTCGTGTGGTGCGACTGTCAGAACGTGGGTATTTCGCAACATTACGTGAAAAGATGATGTGGGGATTGGACCAACGATGATATTTGCATGGCGGTTTAATTATGCCAAAACACCATTGGACAATTAATCTACGGCTTCTGCTAAAAAGTGATTTTCCTTGCCATATCAATAGTGAACACTGCACAAAAGATATTTGTACAGGCTCAAAAAAAAATAGAACTGGTGGGGTTATTTAATTGTTGGTTCTTAATTATT
>WFLX010016753.1_pt1 | contig 37216 bp, 23 predicted proteins | sample 4967041 | NCBI WGS metagenome assembly WFLX01 (sample SAMN12857096, study PRJNA449069) | gut metagenome | isolation source: stool from male and female vole | host: Microtus ochrogaster | place: USA:Florida | collected 2017
TGCGATGAGGGGCGCATATACAATGACGATGTGGTCCAGACTGAGGAAGGAGGCACGGCCCATTTCTCGGGAACCGTCACTGGCATTGATTCATGGAGCAGTGGCTACACGCTTGCACTTGCAGGATTTGAAGATGGCAATGACTATGCCCTTATCAGCAAGAATATAGACACTTCAGTCAAGGATGGACAATACGATGTGACACTTTCAGGTATACCAGGAGAAGTGAAAACAATAGAACTTTGTGCCATTGACCGTCTGCGTCGCCGTGTAGCAACTTTCCTAAGCACAGACTATAATGCACAAACCGGGACAATACAGATAAATGCAGATAATGTAGACATGTCAATGTCTGCTGCAATTCAGAACGAGATATTCAACACCACTTGTGTACAATGTCACGGAGGCACCGGACACGCAGCTGCCGGACTTGACCTGCTCACCGGAAACAGTTTTGACAACCTTATCTCAGTCCCATCAAGAAAAATGCCAGAGATGGACAGAGTAGCGCCCGGTAACAGCAACGAGAGCGAACTTTACCTTATCCTCAGCACAAATGCCTCAGCGGACTGGAATTACGACCACAGCGTGGAAGTAGTTCGCCAAGAGAAACTTGACTTGATACGCAATTGGATAGACAACCTCCTTTATTAATGCATAATGCATAATTCATAATTCATAGTGCACAAAACGTAAAACGCACAACGCAAAACGCAAATAATTTGCATATTCCAATTAAATTGATTATTTTTGTAGCCCATTACAGAAATGAAATATCTGAACACATTATATGACGGAGCCAAGGCAACTTACGCTCTTTTCGAGGAAGGACGCAAGGAGATGCATGCCTACATCACGCCCACTGCAGGACGTGACGCTGCTTCGCAAATCCATAGCATCCAAGAAGCCGTAAGGAAGTTGGCTAATGAGACAGGGTTAACTCCAGTTTTCAAGCGTTGGCTGCTTAGCGATCCTTCGAATCAGCGAGTCCTGCTTCCTGAATGCGATAAATGTGCCGTCTCTGTACTTGGTCAGTCACCTTTAGACGGCACAAAGGCGGCTCTACTTGTACTCTTTGAAGAAGATGCATGCTTCTCAGACTGTGACGGAGGTCTGTGGGAAGACAGACGTGGTCGTATCTGGGTAGGAGACGGCTACAATGTAACTACCGGCGACTCTCTTACCATGACTGTAGCCTACCTTGAAAGATTAGCCGCGGAACTCAAGCGACGTGGAGCCTCTCTTAAAGACAACTGTCTCCGAACATGGTTTTTCGTACGTGATATCGACAACAACTATCCCGGGGTGGTACAGGGTCGCAACAGTGTATTTGCACGCGAAGGCCTCACCAGCGACTCCCATTTCATTGCATCCACCGGGATAGAAGGCCAGTGTGCCGAACCAAGACGCCTCGTTGCGTTCAATGCATTGGCAGACACAAGCGTCACCCCCGAGCAAATCACTTATATCTACGGCAAAACGCATCTTAATCCTACGTATGAATATGGCGTGGCATTCGAGAGAGCTACTGCCGTAGACTATGCCGACCGCCGTCACGTTTATATCTCCGGGACAGCGAGCATCAACAACAAGGGGCAGATCGTGGCTCCCGGTGATGTCATTGCTCAGGCAGAGAGGATGCTTGAGAATATCAGTGTGCTTCTTGCTGAAGGAGATTGCGGATGGAAAGATGTAGCTCACATGACTGTCTACATCCGCGACATTGCCGACCATGCACTTATAAGCAGGATGATGGAGGAGCGTTTCCCCGACATTCCGAAAGTCATTGTGCTTGCACCAGTCTGCCGTCCCGGTTGGTTGATAGAGACCGAATGTATGGCAATAAAAAAGGCTGATAATCCTGAATATGCGGCGTACTGAGATCATTGTTTTTGTCTCGGCTATCATCGTCGCTCTGATGATAGGGCTCTCATCCTTGCTTCCTGCTGAAATATATGCTTCAGTAGGGTGGAAAATACTTTGGATAGTCATTGCTGCAGCGATGATAATCGGAATGATAATGGGGCGTCTCTGGCGGAAAATGACCGCATTTATCATGCACATTTCTTTTCTGTGTATGATTGCGGGGGGCTTCTGTACGACTCTCTTCTCCCGCCGAGGGGCGCTCCATCTTTTCCCTTCTCAGACCGCAGATTATTTCATTTCTTCCGACGGCAAAAAGCAACAGCTTCCTAAAGCTGTCACTCTATTGTCGTTTGCTCCGGAATATTACCCGGGAATGAATTTTCCAAAGGATTTCAAGTCGGAAGTGCTGACTTCGGAAGGCGACACCATGCACATATCGATGAATCATATAGGGCATCTGGAGAATTATCGATTTTATCAGACATCCTACGATGAGCATGGCGGTACGCTCTTGACAGTGAGCTATGATCCTATAGGGATTGCATTCACATATACCGGTTTTTTGATGTTTGCTCTCAGTGGCCTTTTATGGCTGGGGAAAATGTATTTAAACTCTCGAAAGAGGAAGAGAGGGATCACGGCATGTATCTTGCTGGGTTGCGTATTCGCAGGCACGGGAGATGCGTTTGCGGTTCCGGCAGTGGATGGCCGTATGGCAGATTCGTTAGCAAACCGACAGGTGCTTTTCAACGGAGAGACTGTATCTTTTACTGGATTTGCAACGAAGCTCACATATAAGTTGACAGGACAATCAACTGTAGGCAAACTGACGCCTGAAGCATTTATCGCTTCGCTTATCAAATATAAGGAAGAATGGAGCAAGGAGGCTTTCCTAAAGGTAAAAAGCAAAGATTTGCGTATAGCATTGGGCATCGAAGGGAAGTATGCTGCAGTGGCTGATTTATACGATGAAAACGGCGATTATATACCCGGACGATTGTATAATGGCGGGGCTGGGCAGCTCGATAAAGATATTTTGATTCTTGATGAAAAGGTGGCTTTACTCATAGATTTGTGGAAAGGGGAACTCTTCACTCCGCTTAATACGGATTCTGATAATCTTCGGTCAAATTTTTCGATTAAATCGGAGATTTTTTACTATCGCATCAATCCTTTGCGCATAATTTTCATCTGTGCGATGCTCTCTGTAGCGCTTCTTCTCTTGTCTCTAATATTTAAAAAGAATATCCCGATGTTCCCTTTCATTGCGGCTATCGGAATCGTGGGAATCATCGCGTATGCGTGGCTCTGGTATATTTCCGGATCTGTGCCTATGTCAAATACCGGGGATTTCATGGAATTTGTGGGCATCTGTATGATATTGTTGTCAGGAATTATGGCATGGCGCAGGGAATCAAGCTTGCTTGTGGCTCTCGGTATGGCAGCGGCATCATTTTTGTTGCTTGTGGCATTGCTTGGGATGAAAGATCCTGTCCTTAGTCCGATTATGCCGGTTTTGGCCTCTCCTTGGCTTTCGGTGCATGTNTCGCTTGTGATGATNTCGTATGCCATATTGGGATTNACNTTGCCGNTNGCNNTCTGNGCNNTACTTCTNNCANANCAAAGAAAAGAGCTTACATCGCTTGCTCTCAANTTGCTNGCTCCCGGNGTNTTCNTGCTTGGCATGGGNATAATNACNGGNGCGATGTGGGCGAATGTCTCNTGGGGNCGTTANTGGGCATGGGATCCGAAAGAGACNTGGTCGCTCGTAACCNTGATGCTCTATTCAATCCCACTCCACAAATACTTCAAAATGCAACGCCAACCCCTCTTCTGCTCCCTCTACCTCATCTTAGCCTTCACCTCCATCCTGATGACCTACTTCGGCGTCAACCTCCTCCCCTCCCTCCACGCCTATAACTAAGATCTGCCTTACGAAAACAAAAATACACCCAAATCCGTTGTATAGGTGAATTAATGAATCAAAAACTCTAAAAATAATAACACTATGAACTTCATCTGGTATATCCTCATTGGAATCGCGTCGGGCGCAGTAGCAGGCAAACTCATGCGTGGCGGTGGCTTCGGCTGGATCGTAAATCTTATCGTCGGCATCATCGGCGGAGTCCTTGGCGGTTGGCTCTTCGGTCTTCTCGGCATCACTACAACAGGCATCATAGGCAGCCTCATCACCTCGGTAGTGGGCGCCATCGTCCTCCTCTGGCTCGTCGGCCTCCTAAGTCGCACCACCCACCATTAACAACGCCTCATCAACACAAGCTAAAGCCTCCCGCCGGATGTCGGCGCGAGGCTTCTTGATTTCATGGGCATTTTCCTATCAGGGTCATTATCATGAAGGAAAAATCTATGGCTCACTTATATTACATCGCAGTGATTGACGAGCAGAATAAGACCCATCACTACGAAAGCTAAGAAATAGAAAGGATATCCTTCGCACCCTAATCTGGCGCATCTGTCGCAGATTAATCCGCCAAGTATACAGGGCCAAACGTATGTCGCAGCCATGCTGATATCCTTGCATATAGGGGAATCCTTTATAGGCCTCTCTGTCACGAGATGGAATAGGCTGATACAGCCTCCTATGATTCCTATGCCCAAGGTTATCCCACTCCACCATAGAGCCCAAGTCTGATCGTCGGCCATTCCAATTGCAAACAGCGGCACCGACAACNCCGCAACGTCTACCCACATCCTGAGTGGAAAATTAAATCGTATCTTCTTCATCGCTTTCACCTTATGTTTAATAAATGGCATAATATTGACTCCCCACCCGAATATGGGTATGGCAGGAGGCACACCGCCGCCAGCAATCCGATGAAAATGATCGCCGTCACGGCAATTCCCCAGAGCACGAGCGATTGGGGCATCTCGCCGATCAGCCTCCTGACCTTCTCCGAGCGTAGCNCGACGCTTCCGTTGTCCTTATCTTTCTTCTCCATATCAGTTTCCTAACTCAAGTTGGTTTTTGACCAGATTATAGTAAGTGCCTCTCTTTCCGATCAGCGAGGCATGGTCGCCCACCTCCACCACCTTTCCCCCGTCGAGCACCACGATACGGTCGGCATTCTTTACCGTCGACAGCCGGTGAGCCACGACGACCACCGTTCTCCCCCTGTAGAACCCATCAAGATTCTCCACTATCGCCCGCTCGTTTTTTGCGTCAAGGGCATTAGTAGCCTCATCGAGGAATATAAAGTCAGGATCCTTGTAGACAGCCCTTGCAATCAATATCCGTTGCTTCTGCCCCTGGCTCAGTCCCACGCCGTCGCGTCCTATAATCGTATTGTATTTCAAAGGTAGCCCCATCACATAGTCGTGTATGTTCGCAATCCGGGCAGCCCTCTCCAGGCGCTCCGGATCCACCTGACCGTCATCCACGGCGATATTTCGCTCAATTGACTCAGAGAATATTACCCCATCCTGCATCACGACCCCGCAGTGGCTCCGCCACCACCTGAGGTTGTACTCATTGATGTCCCTGCCGGCGATCGATATCGACCCCGACAATACAGGATAATAGCCGAGCATCAGCTTGATGAGCGTAGTCTTTCCGCTTCCCGACGCCCCCACGATTGCCGTCACCTTCCCTTCTGGGATCTCAAAGGAAATGTCAGTCAGTGTGTCCTTCAGCGCATGGCGGTCATACTTGAAATCCACCCTGCTTATCGAGATTGACTTCCCCGATGGGAAATCCGTTGCCCGGTTTCCCTCCGGCTCCNCGTCCTTTCCCACGTGTATCTCGTTGATGCGCTCCAGCGAGATCCTCACGTCCTGTAGCGAGTAGATGAACTGCATCAGCTGCTCCACTGGGGAATTGAGCTGCCCCACGATATACTGTATGGCGAGCATCGCCCCGAGCGTTATCCTCCCGTTTATCACCGCGGTGGCTGCGAAGACCGTTATGAGCATGTTCTTGACCTCATTGATGAANATGGACCCCGCCTCCTGCGTCTGCTGCAGCTTCAGCGACCTCATCTGTACGGCGAAGAGGTCGGCCTGCGTGTCCTCCCACTCCCAGCGGCGCCGGCGCTCGCACCCCTGCAGCTTTATCTCCTGCATCGAGGTTATGAACTGGTAGGTGCGGTTCTGGTTTATTGATTTTTGCTCAAATATCTCATAGTCTATATTTCTTCGTTTATTTAAGAAAGAAGCAATCCAGATTCCATATACTAAGCTGCCAATTAGGAATATGGAAAAAACCAATAGATTATAATGTAACAACACAATACCAAATACAATAAAATTCAATATGCTGAACATCAGTCCCAATGTCTGATTAGTAAGGAAAGACTCCACTCTTGAGTGATCATTAATGCGTTGAAGTAAATCTCCCATCATCTTTGTGTCGAAGAAAAACATTGGAAGTTGCAGAAGCTTAATAAAAAAGTCACTTATCAGAGAAATATTTATCCTCATAGAAACGTGTAATAATATCCATCTTCTAATAAAATCTGTGGAGGTTCGGCCAATTACAATCATTAATTCTCCGCAAAGCACAAGCCAAATAAACCCTAAATCTTCATGTCTTATTCCTAAATCAACGATCCATTGAGTAAGGAACGGAAGACTAAGTTGCAAAACAGATCCAATGAGTAAACCAGCAAAAACTAAAGAAAAGACATATTTATATCGTGTTATATAAGAGAAAAGAAATCTGAAGGAATTCAAATTAACATTTTCACCGTCTGCATTAGAAAATGATTGTGAGGGGAAAAGATACATGGCAATACCTTTGTTAGAATCCTCGCTTAGGTTACTAATCCAATTTTTCTTAAAATGATTAATGTTGTATCGACACTTCCCACGTGCAGGATCAGCAACAAAAAAATATTTACCATCATTGCTTACTTTATATAATACAACAAAATGATTATGTTGCCAATGTAATATGAGAGGCTTGTTGATTCTCCTTATATCATCAATTTTTAGGAAACCCACCACTGAATTCAAACCAATTCTTTCACTTGTATCTTTAAGACCTTTCAACGACACACCTTCTTGAGTAGGCAAGCATATTTTTGAAAGTTCGTATAATGGTATATTTTTTCCATAATAGGCACAGATCATGGCTAAGGAAGCAACCCCACACTCCATAGCGTCATGCTGCCTGATCAACTTGAATTTGGTCATTTGCAAAAATAATTGTCGTTATTAATTACTCATATCATTTCAATATTGCGCTTTTAGATGCGTCCATTACATTAATCTCGCTTCTTCTATTGACCTTCTTGCCATAAGAAAAAGTATAAGAGACAGATAACTCGAAACGTCTGTGTAAATCTGATCCATAGTCCAGTCGATAAAAGTAATAGTTGCGCCCAAATAGTTGTTGTTTTGACATTTCCCAAGAAGAACGTATGAAATTATTTGCAGAAGCTGTCAATTGCCATCCCCCCTTACTCCATCCAAGCTCTATCTGGTAGACTGAAGGGGTGGTCAGCTTTATTCCCGATTCCGCTTCAATAACTGTAGTCGGAGTTGAGTACCAACCAGTAAGGTAGAAATTCCCAAAATACCACGTAAGTTGTGATGAACATGTCACCTCATTTGTAATCAAATGGTTTGCTCCTCTGAAATTGCGATACCAAAATTGAGGATGGACTTTAGCCATAAGCTTTCCTCCAAGGAATTTACCGGTGGCACTCAAACCATACATAAATATTGACATATCTCCTTCGTTCACATATTGTCGCAATATGTTTCCATCTGGACCATTAGGGTAATAGACTGAGATAACCCTATCAGTTTCTTTATACCAGTAAGAATCCGTAGCAAACTGCCATCTGTTGTCAAGCAACCATAAATACCCAAGTCGAACCATATTGGTCCAATAGTTTTCAAGGTCCGGATTACCAGCATACCATATGAGCTCATCTTGCTGCAACATATTCGGACTTTTCTGATAGGTTTCAGGAACTACTTTTCCGAAATGAAAAGACATCTCAATCTGATGTCTGTCATTCGGGGAATAAGATCCGAAAACATTTCCATGCGGATAATTATCCTTGATCTTTGCCCCGGAAAGATTTGTATAGGTATTGACGTAGCCTAAAAGTCCGCCTGCTGACCATTTGTTTTGCCTATAGATGTATCTTACCCCTCCCATGTAAGCCCATATGTCATATATTTGGTTAGACGGTGAATTACCAAGATAATGAATGTTGATATTTGAATATTCCCCATCCATGATAAGCATTATTGAATTGTGCCTGTTGGGATTCCACACGAGATACGGAATCAGACTCGCAAGGTAAGCCAATTCTTTAGCATTATTGACTATTGTCACATTGTTGGTTTCATATTCGGAATTCATCTTGTTTTTACTAACTCCATAAGAAACTTTAATGTCCAACGCAAGATTATCTCTTAATTGGAGAAATGTCTCATGATCGTAATTGAGGCCAAAATTATATTCTGACCTAACTCTTCTTTCCATTGAATTGGGTAAAAAATTGTCTATATACGTTAATTCTTTTTCCGAATCATTGTGAGGGATTGAGGTATTATTAAAAGAAATCATATTAGAAATTTGGATTGACTCTTTTCTATATAATGCCCTGAATGTGAGATTGTCCGTTTTACTTTCATATTTTGCAGAAATAGGGGATGAAACTCTTTCTGTAATGCGTTCACCTCCACCGTAAAAATTAGGGAAGCTAAACGACTCTCTTGACATAAATCCTCTATGCTTATCCGACAAGTTCTTTCCAGATGCAAACAAATCAAACATCATTGATTTATACGAGAATTTACTATACACACCTTTTTCCCATTTATTGATTCCCAATGACATATCAACATTCAACTTTGTATACCCACCCCAAGCATACTGCTGCATTACAAAGTTGATTACATTTTGGGCACCTTGAAAACGGGGATCTGTCGGATTCAGAAGGACTTCTACTTTCTTTACATCGCGAGGCTGGAGACCCTCCAGATCTTGAGGTGTCGCAGGAAGGTAATCAATGAACATAGTAACCGGTTGCCCTGATATGGATGACACTGTCTTATTAACTGGATTTACTTCCAGTTGAGGTATTGACAAATGATTTAGAAGCGAAATTGCATTTGAAGAGGATTTCTTTTGTCCGGCTGTGGGAAGGTAAGTTGTTGAAGTAGCAGATGTTCTCTGATTTTGGGCTTCAATGACTATCTCATTAAGTTCTGTGTAAAACGTTGTATCGGGAGTTTCTGCTATTTGTGCCCACACGGAATTGCTCATAAATATGATGCAAATGATCAGTAAATTCTTCATCTCTATATTTGAGTATTGATTAGTTTAATTAATTATTTGATCTTTAGGCATTTTAGCTGGTTAGAGAAGGTGCTTGGAGAACATAACGACTGAGAGAAAATGCAAGACGGCNAAGATTAGCCATCATATCAAGAGCCTTGTGGGTGCTTGGATTTCNTCTGTCGNTTTTCTTTTGTGAGTTACTGNCCAATTGACATTANCNGGGATTCTTCAAGCACATGCTTGTCCTTGAATCTACTACATAGATCAAAGCATCCATTTTCAAACTTATTGCGATATCTATAATGTCCACATCCCCCACTGCAAATAGGAAACACGCTGCATTCTTTACACTCCTCATCCGAGAAAGCAGAGGTTTCGTGCAGATATCGGTAATATCTTAGTTTGTTTATTTGGAGATTTCCAGAAATATTCCCTATCACACGATCTTTGTGACCTACATCATTCCAACATTTATATATTTCTCCTGCCGGTCCTATTAAATATGCATAAGATGAACTCATAAGGCATCCTTTAGACGAACATAAAGATGGAAAAAAATTCGTTTTGACCCCGCTATCATTAACCAATTTAAGGAAAGAATGGCAATCCTTGCCTGAAATAGAATTGTAGGTAAGCGACCGATTATCATTGGTATCCTCACGAATGAAACCCGGATAGACATATATATTCTTTAAGTTGTAAGCAGAAAACAAAGTTGACAAGATGGCATAGTCGTTAGCATTATTCCTATTGACGTTCACTCGTATCGCAAGTGTTAATGAAGGTATATCTTTTGCCAATCGTATTATATTTTCAAAAATCTTATCAAATGTAGGGGAACCATCTTTTAGGCAGCGTGTAATGTTGTGGTGCTCTCTTATACCATCGAGGGTAATTTGAACNANGTTAACATTAGTCTTTTTACAGAATCTAACAACAGAATCNTCTATCAGCCATCCATTAGTTACGATGGAATGATTATTGACTTTTATTGAGGGTAACTCTTTTGAAATTCTCCTCCACAAACTTTCGATTCTTGAAAAGGCCAATAATGGCTCTCCTCCATACCATGTAAGATTAATAGCCTTTATATTTGGATGCAGATTGATAAATTCTATGATGTTAGATTCCACNNNCTCTNANATTGTCTNACTGTTNGACTTAGATTCAAAANAATAAGGACAATTGAAATTACATCGTATGGTGGGAGCAATTACCAATCCCAAAGTCGTACTGTCATTTGCCCCTATTTGAAAATTTGATTTGCTTTCAAGATAAAAAAGATATTTTTCANCNTCAGATATAAGAACCTTATTCTTTGTCAGCATTTCAATTGTAGAATCATGANGATGTGAATAATCACGATTAAGCAAAGTTTCATACGTATTTTGAGTTATTTCACAAANAAAGCAGGAAAGCNAATTGAATAANTAGTATTTCCCACCCTTTTCAAACAGCGTAGTATATATAGATTGTATCATATCTTTATAAAGCATTTTTGTAAAGAATCTTTAAAAGAGAACCGAGTTATACGTCCAATGACATCTCAGTATAACTCGGAACCTCTCATGAACTTTTTTTGTAAGCCATCAATAAAATGCCAATGGTGACTTATTCAGGTTTTCTAATTGTGTCTGATGAACAAACATCAATATTACATTTTGAGTCCCCAGCTATACAGGTGATATTTGGCACACACCATCCACCTCGTATTTTATCCAGTGCCAACTCATTTTCTTTACCTTCATTGAAGACTTTGATGATTTCGTTCTCCATATTTGTATAATTTTTGATGTATTTCAATATTTTATTGAACTACATGGGATTACTTCTCGCTTATATCGCCTGGCAAGATTCGCGCCTTTTATACAGTCTGGTCTGTCTGATATATTGTCGACTAATATCAATTATAATTTATCCTTAAAGGAATGATTTAATTAAATCTCAATTGAGCCAATAGCACTCCATGAATCTGTTATGATTTCGAGCGTGTAGTATCCGGATTCTTCAACCATAAAGGATGTGTTTATTTCTACGGAACTGTCTACGAGATCTCCGTTTCTATAGAGTGAAACTTCTCCGGTTGCTTCGCCATCATATTGGATGGTGATGGTTTGCGATAGCGCATCATAGTTCGCTTCTACACATATACGCATGGGTGCGCGGTGTACAGTGGGAATAGTCGCAACATCATACAAGTCAAATCCGATTGTTCGTGTCGAAGGATTACTCTTTGAGTCATCAGCAATCATTGGAATAGCGATTGCCATCATTACGAGAATGAGCGAAAAAATCTTTTTCATTTTGCTTTTGATTAATGTTATTTTTGTTGATTTCGATGCTGCAAAATTACTGCTTAAAACTTTCATCCTCCAAATCAAAAGTTTCATATTTTTAAAATTTTCATAATTATAAAATATTTATATTAAATAATTTATAAATTAGCACTAAAAATATTTCTGTTCATGAGGGGACAAACTTTCATAAATGGAATATTTTGAGTAATTTTGCATCATGAATACAATCAACCACTATCATATTTCTCGAATTATAGTTATAATTCTGTTTTCAATTTTCTTGTCCTTCACAGGATGTAACAAGAAGACGGATCCAATCAAGAGTGCCCTCGATGTCGCAGAATCCTTAATGGAAAGTAATCCTGATTCTGCCCTTTCAGTTATACACTCAATCAATAATTATGACATAACAGGGAAAAGCCAGAAAGCTCGCTATGCGTTGCTCAAATCAATGGCTCTTGACAAAAACTTTACGGATACCACTACATTTGACGTACTCCAACCAGCCATAGACTATTATCTTAAAAAAGGAAGTCCCGATGAAAAGCTACGAACATATTATTATCAAGGTCGTATCTATCAGAATAGAAACGAACGGGATAGTGCATTATATTCATTTATAAAAGGATTAGAGAATGTCGAAGATTGTAAGGACTCATTGACCATTGCCCGGACATATATTGCGCAGGGCGTGTTATCCTTCCAAGTATACGATATCAACGCTTACATTTTCAATTACGAGAAAGCCTCGAATATATATCGAAATTTGGCAGATAGTGAAAGGGAATTTGACTGTTTGCTTAATGTTCTTAATGGAAGTCTAGTATTAAATGATCAACGCAAAGCTGACAGCATTTTATATATACTGAATTATGATTTTAGGTCTGTACCTGAGACTCAAAATAATAGTCTTCATAATTATAAATTGACTTATGCTCTCCAATTTGAAACAGATAAAGAGGTAGAAGCCCTAATTGAACGTAATGGAAAAAATATTAGTAGTTCTATCGATGGATTATTGAATCTCGCTTCTGCTTATAGTAGCTTAGGAGAAAATGAGCAAGCTATCAATATACTTGACTTTGTCAACAAAAGTGGAATTTGTTATGATACTCTTCGATATCTCGTAAAATCAGTCAATATTTTAAAAGATGGAGGTTATTATCAAGAAGCTTTATCCTCCTATTGGAGATTCAGTCACATGATGGATTCCATAAATGCACTAAAATTTGCCCAGAATGCGAAAACTGTTGAAGAAAAGCATCAAATTGAACTGCAAGCCCAGAAAGATGCACGAAAACATTCACAGATTATTTGGGTAAGTATAGGGACTATTGTATTTTTAGGTATGGCTTCTTCTATATTATTGCTTTTGCTGCGCAGCTACAAAGCTAAAAGGAAGCTTGCAGCGCAAATGGCAAAAACTACTATGTTAGAAAATGAGAGGCTGAGAACTGAGAAAGAGCTTGCAATTCAAAAGGAGAGAGCGTCCGAACTCGAAAATGAAAATCTGAAATCGGAAAGAGAGCGTCTTACTCTTGAAAACGCCAACCTGCAGCTCGAACGAGACAAAAAAGCTCTGGAAGCCGAAAACCTTGCGCATCGCGTCCAGGTTTTGGAAGGAGAGAGCGAGAGCCTAAAGGCCCTGCTTGACACCTCCGAGGAAATCCCTTCGGAAGTGCAGCAAGCCATAAAGACACGTATCGAGATGCTGAATTCCCTTTTGGCAGGATACATCACCGACAATCCTCAATACGAGAAACCATACGAATCTTGGATTAAGGAACTGGCTGATGATACGGAAGCATTCATGAACAGCAACCGCCTCGCATTCCAGGCGTCACATCCGGCTTTCATACGCTACTTCGAAGATCATGACCTCACTACAAGCGAAATCAACTACGTCTGCCTCTATGCAATCGGTCTTCGTGGCAAAGAAGTAGGCAACTACATGAAGAAGCGCAGCCACGTCAACATAAGCAGCACAATCCGAAAGAAACTCGGTATCGACAAGCACGACACTAACATCGGAATATACGTCAGGAAACTCCTCAAATCACTCTGATATTACAATTCAACTTTCTCAAGAGCAAGTTGAAAGTTTTACGGTTATCGGGTATTTCTCGACTGAGAAAATTTATATATAACGTATGAAAGCCTCCTGCCTATTCCGGCAGGAGGCCTCGCTTACATTAAAATCGATACAATATTTGCATTTATTTCCGATTTGTTGTAATTTTGCATCAAATCAGAAATGAATAAGAGTCATCAATGAGAATAGCACTATCACTAAGGAATTATCTTTTTATTAAAATGATTTCTAATATCTCTTCCTTAAGCAGCTCACAATATTCTCTTTCCTCTCCATCTGGGAAACTCACGGAATGAAGATAGTTAGATATTCTTTCGGAAAAGTATTCCATGTCGACCGACAGATTTTTACCCTTTATCGAATACCAATAATATTCAATTTTTTCCTTCAATCCGTACAACTCATTAAATCCAATATTTGCTTGGGCGCATAAATTTGAAACTGTCGATATAGTCTCCTCAGAAGGCTTTAAAGGTATTCCCTTGCCATAATTGATATAGTTGCAAAAACTCTCAGGACTATATGCTTTCCAGTTTTCAGCAGCTTTCTTCGATGATTCAGTTGCCCAACTTCTTATCCATCGGTTTGCTCTTGGACATAATGACACCGTAAATATCAATGCAAACTCAGAATCTATCCTAACATCTTCCGCTTCTTCCCTAAGGATATCACATGAATGTTGATACTTTTTCAGTATATTAGAGAAATGCAGATTCTTTTGATTCTCATATCCAAGACGAAGCTCCGTCAGAAGAAGTCTTCGATTTCTTAAATGTGAGTCTTTAGCATCAGCCACTCCTATTACACCATCAGATGTGCAATCCCGAGAGGTCTCCTTGTCTTTTTCGAAGGTATCAAGATCTATTGTAGGGATTTCATATCCCCTGAATATTCCTTCTCCTGGATAATCTCTTTCCGCTAACTCCGTCAAACTACTTCCATAAGACTTAAACAGGGGATGAGATTCAAGATATTCCGAGCAAAGATACACTCCTTCCATGATTCAGAATTTATCAGATGATTTAGAATCAAAGGATTTATAATTGTCTATCCGATCGAGAGCTATGTTGAAGCTCTCAAAGATGTGTGAAATATCATTACCGGAATTCATATATGCATAAGTTAATTCCCCTGGCTCCTTGAAGGCCTGATAAAAATTAGTGATTCCTGACAGACCTTCTGCTTCAGACATAGCGTTGATAGCAGCTACCATATCCGGATCATGGCTCGCAACCATCACCTTTGCTCCAAGCAATTTTTGAATGAGCACCAGCACTTTGGCAAATTTCACTATCCATTGGGGATGGAGATGGGCTTCCGGTTCGTCGATTATCAAAAGTGTCTTATCGTCGATATATCCATTCTGAAGAAGACGAAGTATAATGGCAAATGACTTCATACCTGTTGCCACTTCATTAATTGAAATATTCAGTCCATCCATCCTTCTTACATATCTCAATTCTTTATGACCAAGACCCTCATCCTTCAACATAAGTTCACCCCCAAGTATTAGTTCGATTTCCTTTATGATTACATCGGCTTCCTTTGGCATTGGTTTAATCGAAATAGCCAACATCTCCTTTAAATCACCCCATATTTTGTTAGGAGTTGACGTTCCATTAGATATTGCCATCGGAGAGTCTATATAAATAGCCCTTTTTAAACCCATAGGAGCAAGAAATCTTCCTAAGATACGATCTGTCACCAATAATCTTCCATTATCGCTTAACATCACGCCATCATCTACAAGATACTCGTAATCATGGTCTAATAAGTCTGTCCCATTTTCTACCAGCTGCATGTCCAGGGGTCCTCTACTTTTTATGTCCAGACCATTTTCAATAATTCTATAAAGATCTTCAAGTGAACATTCACTTTTTCTTTTATCTGCCTCTTCTATTTTATTTGTAAGAAACTCTTGCTCTTTGTTGACAAATGAATTTAGAGTTTCAGACAAATCCATATCTTCATCTTTGACATCCAAACTATTCCTAAGTTCCCTACCATACTTTACAATCAGAACCTCAGTCATGGTATTTTCTATCAATTCTGAAACATCATGAACTCTTGCTTGAAAAGCGGACACTTCATACTCAAGACTTCCACAATTATTATGTATACGAGGAAGCAGATTACTCTTAGTCCAAAATGCAATTCTTCTTTGAATCTCTACCAAACGGCGATTCCGTTCATATATAGCTTCCGCCGTCTCATCTTCGACAATATGATCATATTCATTACTATACTTCACAAAACCATATAACCATCGAGAAATAGTAGATTTTCCACAGCCGTTAAGCCCAGCAAGCACTGTCAGACCATCAAGAATTATGTTTGCATTCTTTATGGCATGATAGTCTTCGAGTATAAACTTATATCTATCCATTGATCAGTATCTGATATTCCAATGCAAAAATACGATAATTTAATGAATACTGCAAGTTATTTTCTCCGAAAAAGGGAGTATTTGACTATTATATCTCCCTATTTTGGTATATTTTATAATGTCTTTTGTATTTAATATCATACCATACCCANATATTCACAATATAACAATACGCATGAAGCATCCTNCCATATTNCGGCAGGAGGTTTCTTTCATTTTAAAGACGATTGTTTTTTATTCTGCCACATCGGTGGGAATACAGGCATTACGCACATTTTGACAGGAAAGAATATAACATTTTTGGCGTATGGGGCGTTTTATATGTAATGACGGATATTGTCCGACTCAGACTATGTGAGAATATTTAACTAATTGTATAATCAAATCTCCTTAAACGACTATGAAAATTAAACTTCTGACCCTCGCCGCTGTGCTTCTTGGATTGATGTCGACAAGTTGCGTCTCCAATAAGAAGTATGCTGAGCTTCAAGGTAAATACAACGACCTGCAGAGTGAGTACAATTCTACTCGTGAGCAACTCATCACGACAACCGCGGAGGCTAAAAACCTGACTTCCCAGCTCGAAGTTGCCAACAAAAGCAACGAAGACCTNAAATTAGGAATGAGCCAACTCAAACATACCCTCGACAAGAGCCTTGAGGCCAACAATCAGGGTAGCGTCAATATCTCAAAACTCGTTGACGAAATTAATGCTTCCAACAAGTATATCAAGCAACTCGTGGATGCTAAGTCTAAATCTGACTCACTAAACATTGCCCTCACCAACCGCCTTACCCGCTCCCTCAGCAACGACGAGCTGAAAGACGTAGACGTGAAAGTACTCAAAGGNGTAGTCTACATATCTCTTGCCGACAATATGCTCTTCAANAGCGGAAGCTATGAGGTCAGCGACCGGGCTATGGAGACCCTGTCAAAGATAGCTAAGATTCTCAAAGACTATAAGGATTTCGACGTGCTTGTGGAAGGCAACACCGACAATGTGCCTATCTCAAAGACTAATATCCGCAACAACTGGGATCTCTCTGCTCTCCGCGCTTCTTCAATTGTGCAAGTGCTTCAGACCAAGTTTGGCATCAACCCACAGCGACTCTCAGCAGCAGGACGTGGTGAATTTAACCCCATCACCGACAATGACTCCGAAGTCGGCAAACAGCGCAACCGCCGCACCGAGATCATCATCACTCCGAAGCTCGACGACTTCATGGATCTCATAGACCACGCACCGGAAGCTAACGATTAACGACTAACTATTAACTATTAACTATTAACTATTAACTATTAACTAAAAAATGCTCCACTCTGTAGAGTAGGAGCATTTTTTTGTTATTTAGTGGGGAGGGAAAGACCAATTGATGTGATGTAAGACTCCTGTGGAGTGCAATTCTTGGCTTTACATTGCTCGAGAAATTTGTCAAGGGCTACCTGAGCTTTAGCTCGGTCGGGCTTGGCCTCGCGGATTTCTGCGAAAGTGTGATGTGGACCTTCGGAAAAGCGGACCACTTCTTCCCATTCCTCCGGCACAGTTATACCCATCATGCAACTGTCATCTTTCTTCTTATAGGGCCAAAAAGTATAGCCGATGTTGTTATCTTTCAGCACTTTCACGAAGTCGGCTTGCCATTCATCCGTGTTATGGCCAATCTCACCCATATACATCGGGCGATTACTATTGTTCTTGAAGTCGATATAAGACTGTATCGCCTCTGCTGTTGCGGGTCCGCCGTAGCGATGGCATGTAAACATGAGCTGTGGGTCATAATCAGTATCCTTAAGTGGCTCAAAGTTGCTGTTCCATTGCGGAGCTCCGNTAAGGATGATNTGGTCAGGATCTACTTCACGGATGGCTGCCACAGCACGTTTCTGAAGCGGCTCAAGCTTTGGGTTAAGTTCGTCAACATTATCGAAGAAATGAGCAATAGGCTCGTTGATCAGTTCATAGCCGAGGATCGTAGGTTCGTTTTTATATCGGGCTGCGATAGATTGCCAGATGTCGCAGAATTGTTGCTGGCTCTTTTCGCTCTCCAACAGCCAGGGATAACCGTATGAATCATCAATATTGTCGCCTGTCTGTCCCCCCGGGGCATCGTGCATATCAAGGATAAGGTATAAGTCATTTGCCTTGCACCAACTTACGACGCTGTCGATACGTGCAAATCCGTCCTGATCTTTTNTAANNCCCATATAANCTTCATCCGTGAAAAGNTTGNAATGGAATGGNANACGTATTGTGTTAGCNCCTGTAGAGGCGATGAAGTCGATATCCTCCTTTGTGATGTAGTTATCTTTGAAAGCTGCCCAGAACTCAGTTGTCTTATCCGGACCAACGAGTTCGCAGAAAACTTCATTTATCTGGCGCGGAGCATTCATGCGCTGGAAGCCGAACATATATCCTTCAGGATTTAGCCAGTTGCCGAGATTTGTACCTACTATGTCAAGCTTAGTGCCGTCGGGCTTGATGAGGTCTTGTCCCTTCACTTGCACGAAACGGTCTTTATTTGAGACTTTGGTATCAGATGTCTTGTTAGAGCAGCTGAACACACCAGCTACAAGGAATATGGCTGTAGCAGTTGATACTATTTTCTTGATTGTCATGGTTTCGTTTGGAAATAAGAAAGGACGCACGGACCGTGCGTCCCTACAATTATTAGTGTTTTGATTTGATGGGAGTCAGGATGACTCCCACCAATAATTATTCGCGGTGTTCCTGGATAATGATGTCTTTGATCTGGACTTCGGTTCCTGCAGCGTTGCCTCCGAAATCCAAGAATACACTCATCTTGTCCATATCGATTCCGGGGAGTCCGATCCAACTATAGGTCTGATCCTCATATTCAGTGAGTTTAAGGCGATCGGCCATATAGAAGACATTGTCGTTGTCGCCACCACCTGAAAGCACGCACTTGAACGTAACTCCCGGATGCTCCTTGTTGGAGTAGAATGTCACGCGGAAGTCATAGAGTTTGTCGGCTGAAGTGGTGATGTCAGTGTGGAATGCCACTTGTGCCTGCCATTGGTCAGTCGTAGCTTCCGGCANAGTNACNGTNANNTTACTNCCATCTNCCTTNANCTCCGGGTCGGCNATCTGCGACCNNCCGGGTGCATNATAGAGNTGAATTTGTCCATGTGCATCCGTAGAATAAATTGTCCGGACTATCTACATCCACCCATTTGACAGGTTTTTCAGGCTCACTGGGAACGTCAGGAAGCACTGTACCGTCATCATCAGAATGTTTCTTGAATACGATGTCAGTGACGGTGAAATCAGTATCGGGATAGCCTGCAAAGTCGAATGCAATCTTAAGGATGCCATCGAAACCTGGAAGATCTGAGAAATAGTAGTAAGAGCCGCCGGCATCAAATGCTATCTGATCCTGACCTGCAAATGAAACTCCATCATCGCCATCCATCTGCACCTTAACAGTGACTTTTGAATCATTCTTCGATTCAATCTTGCAAGAGAAATCGTAGGTTTCAGCTGCCGATACCTGGATATTTGTGCCNACATGCACTTGNCCNTGCCATTGGTCNTTGCCCATTGCTGCNGGAGTGTGCACAATTATTTTCTCATTCGAAACCTCAACTACGTCAGGNTCNAGNCCGCCGGACCAGTCGCCTGGAGAGAACCAAGTGCTCTGCAAAGTCACCTCAGCTGATTTCCACATATTGAACTCACTGTCATACTTGAAGCCCTTGAATGAAGTGTCCTCAGCCTTAGGAGCTATGATATATTGCCATGAAATGCCGGGAAGATCCTGCACAAGGGTTATCTCGCTCTTACTGAATTTTGCGATGCGATATTTCGGATTGTTGAAAGCATCTTCTGAAGGAATGTATGGGAACGGAGTGTGAGCAGGAAGCACAAGATATAGATTTGCTCCTTCAGGTGAGAGGGTAAAGGTAGTCGCCAATTGCTCTGTAGCTACACGGAAGTCCTGTCCGTCGTCAGGATTGTTGACTGTGTATCCTGCCAAAGCATGGACTCCTGTATTTACATACATTGTTCCTGATTCACCGGGATTATAGACATACGAACCGCTGGTGTCCGAATCAGTGTAGCCAAAGGTAAGAATATTGGCATATACTCCTTCAGCCTCTTTCGCACCGGGACCGCCATTCCACCAGCCCGTAGGGTTATCGCCATCAGGACCGCACCCCATATTGCCATCTTTTGTGCCGTCGACAGCCCATTCCTTTGAGGCATTATCAGTCAGAGCCTTCATATAGGGAGTGAAATCGAATATGGTCTTGTCAATGTGGATTGTGCCTGTAACTGAGCCTTCTGAAACGCCGTTTCCGTTGCCGACCTTCATCTCAACAGGATAATCACCTGCTATTGTAATAAGGTCGCGGTAGGTAAGAGATGTCGAAGGACGGGTGCTTTGATTGACATACCATATCGGGTAGACACCTTTGGCATTCTGTCCGTTTTTGTCGAGGATGTTGAGCTCCACATTATTGAGTTCGTCAACAGATATTCCGATCTGATAGTCGGAAGCCTGTGGGAGTCCTGCCATAGAGGGCTGGAAGTTAGGCTCGGTGGAGCATGAGCCCATTGCGAGCATCACTCCCGCCATCGTGGCAAAACATAATATTTTATTTGTAGTCTTCATTTTTCTAAAGTAGTAATGCATAATTCATAATGCATAATTCATAATGACTTGTCGTTGACATTCTATTGAAAATGCATTTCTGGGACTATGCTGATAATATAATCAATTTATAATCAAATTCCGCAATCGTATTGTTTCGTTGCCAAGCTATAACCTCTTAACCTGCGAAGCTATAATCATTTTAACCTTCAACTTGAGCTTGCGAAAGTTGAGTTAATTTACTGGAAATAAGCATCGTTCTGTTTGAGAGTGCCGTGACACTTGTCAATCTCCGACTGCGGGAAGGGGAGATACTTCTTATTGTCGGTGTAGTTGCCGGTGCGGTCGTCGGGAATTTCATTGCCTTTCACAAGAAGATCTTTTGCAAGCCCTGTGCGGATAAGGTCCCAATAGCGCTTTCCTTCGCCGAGGAATTCCCATGCACGCTCTTGGATGATATTATCGAGAGTAGCGGGAACAGGACTGAGGCCGGCTCTTGCACGTACTTGATCGAGATAAGCCTGAGCGTTCGGAGATCCGAGCTCGGCAGCATTGAGCAGAGTCTCTGAATAACGGTAGAGACGGAGGTTATTGTTGTAGTTGAGCACAGCATCTGCAATCTGACCGGAATTACCACCGATCTTGCCTGCATATTTAGCAAGGAATAAGCCTGTGTCTTGGAATCCTTCCTTATAAGATCCCGGTTCCGGACGCCAGATAGAAGCATCGCGGCGAGTGTCGGCAGGATCGTATGAGTCATAGCAAGACTGACGCACTGTGCCGAAGCCCCAACCTGTATTGTCATGTATTCCGTCGCGTGAATCATAACCACGAGGGAGGATCATACAAGGAACAACCGTGCCACCTGCCGTGCCACCCCAGCTCCAGTTGCGTGCAGCGAGATAGTCAGAATAGTTGATTTCCCATACAGACTCACTACCCCATTCGCCGGCAACGTCCCAGAGTGATGCGAAGTCTCCTACGAGCTGATACTTATTGGAGCTGATGATTTCTTCCATATACTGCAGAGCTTTTGCCTTGCGTGAAGAATCGTTCTGATACATTACAACTTCAGCGTAGAGCATATATACGAAGTGCTTTGTCACGCGACCAAGGTTGCCACCTTCGCACTTGTCAGGAAGACGGTTGTATGAGAGTGCTTTGTCAAGGTCGGCAATGATGAATTCATACACTTCATCGGCTGTATACTGAGGAGCGAGGAAATCGCCGCTAAGATTCTCAGTATAGTATGCGATATTGCCCCACCAGTGCCAAAGATAGTTGTAGAAGAATGCTCGGAGAGCCAAAACCTGTGCCTCATAATGCTCACGGTTAGCGAGTTCTTCAGCAGTTTTGGGTTCCCAATAATTATACATATAGAAGATCGCATCATTGCAACGCTTCACACCTGAATAAGCGTTCGAGTAGTTGGTGTCAAGCACAACGGTCGGAGTCGTGTTGAAGTTGAAGACGGTCTTCCACTGATTCATGTCATTGACATCGCCACCGCCGGGGAAGCACTGGTCAGCAAGAACTTCAGGATAGATGTTGATGCCGCAGTAGTTGTTTGCGTAGTCAAACCAGTGCAGAGGGTCGTAAGCGGCTACGACAGCCTGCTGAATATTTTCTTCAGTCGTATAATAGTCCTCGATAGTCTCCTGAGTATTGTTGGTGATGTCAAGCCATTCGCTTCCGCAGGAAGAGAGACCAAGACCCATGGCAACAATGGGGAAGAGGAATAATTTATTATTGAGTTTCATTTTATTCAGTATTTTATTAGCAAACTTTCATAATTACATTTTCTGTTGAACGCCGGACACAAAGTGTTTGCTTTATAGGCGTAACTAATTATGAATTATGCATTATAGATGATTAGAGAGAAATATTAAAACCTATAGAGAATGTACGAGCTTCCGGATAGTTACCGTAGTCAATGCCTATGTTTGTTCCGTCGCCTACCTCAGGAGTGAAACCATGATACTTGGTTGCTGTGAAGAGGTTCTCGCCCATTACGAATACCCTGAAGTTGTCAAGACCAATCTTTCTGATGATATTGAATGGGAGGGAGTAGGAAAGCGTCAGGTTAGCGCAGCGAAGATAAGCTCCATTGTGGATATAGAGGTCAGAGCTCTGCCAGTTGCGTGTATCAGCGAGGCGATAGATAGGAATTGTGTTGGAAGATCCTTCTCCTGTCCAGCGGTTGAGCATCCAAGAAGGCATGTTCTTTGCCGGAGTGTCGCCACGGAGAGCCGCATCGTAGATCTGATTGCCCCATACGCCTTGGAAGTAAGCAGTCAGCTGCAGGCCTTTCCAACCTAAACCAACATTGAAACCGTATGTCCAGTCCGGAAGTCCTTTACCGATTTTTGTACGGTCATCGGCGTTGATGGTACCGTCGCCGTTTGTATCTACAAATTTTACGTCGCCCGGCTGTGCAAACCAAGAAGTCTGGCCTGCTGAGAGATGATACTGAGCATTGTAAGCGTCGGCTTCAGTTTGATTTTGAATGAGACCATCGGTCTTGTATCCGAAGAAGAATGGGAACACTTCGCCATTCATTGAGCGTGCGATGTCGCCCGCAGTAGCATTGGACACCTCTGATCTCCAGCCGTCGGCATTACCGAGATTGACGAGTTTATTCTTAACGTATGAAAGATTGCCACCGAGGTTAACTTCTACTTCTCCGAAAGAATGAGCCCAACGAAGGTCCATTTCAACGCCGGTGTTATCCATTGTTCCGACGTTGCCGATAGGAGCAGTCTCGCCCACGTATGTCGGGATCATCATGGTCATAAGCATACCTGTGGTGCGCTTCTTATACCAGTCGATTGTGAACTGGAGAGAGTTGTCGAGGAAACCGAGGTCAAGACCTACGTCGGTCTGTGTTGATTCCTCCCATTTGAGGTCGGGATTGGCAATACCTGAAGCCTTGCTGCCGTAGGTCTGGCTTGAACCCTCCGGACCGAAGTAATAGTTATTGTTGCCGTCTGTAAGCACTGTATAGCGGAAATCACCGATAGATTCGTTACCGTTCTTACCCCAAGATACACGCACCTTAGTGTTGCTCCACCAGTTAGGCCTTGTTTCAAGGAAAGGTTCGTTTGTGATATTCCATCCTGCTGAGAATGATGGGAAAGTAGCCCATTTATTGTTAGCACCGAAGCGGGAAGAACCGTCGCGACGTACTGTAGCTTGGATCATGTAGCGGCTGCCATAGTCGTAAGATACTCGACCGAAATAAGAGAGCAGTTTTGGCCATGCTGAATTAGGACCGGCATCACCTGTACGGTTACCACCGTCTTCTTCACCCGGACGCCCTTGCGCTACTGTCACCCATGGCTTGTCGAAGTTGTTAAGCTTATTGGCTGATGCGTTGATCCACCATCCTGTGCTTTGTTTTCCTGACTGACCAAGCACAACGTTGATATGGTTTTCACCGAAAGTCTTATCGTAGAGCAGCAAGTTTTCAAGCTGCCATGTCCAGCCGCGGTTCATTTCTGAAGATGCAGAAGCATGGATTGCATCCGTATTGCTCAAATTACTGTAATAGTTAGGTTCGCTGTGGCCATTGTTACCCCAGAAAGCGAGGTCACCGCCGAAGCTGATACGGTAAGAAAGGCCATCCCAGATTTGGAGTTCACCGATAATGTTGCTGACAATCTTGTGACTCCAATTGTTGGCTGATGGGAACGACCAACCATAGAATGGGTTGGTGAGCTCCTGATAACCGCCGCCAAATGCTTCAGGCACTGTATAAAGGTTGCCTGCTGCGTCATATTTCGGGACATATTTGTCGTTGCCTGCATAGTAGTCGAGCTGATGCTGATACTCAGGAGTTCCCGGTTTGAGAGTCGGAGTCAGAATTGGTGACATACCGATAGCGTTTGTGATGGCACCACCGTAGTAGCCACCGCCACCGCCGAATCCCTTAGAATGTATGCGAGCGTAAGAAAGGTTTGTGGTCAAGACAAACTTATTGAGCCAGTTGCGCTTCTTGCTTTCGTCGAAGAGTGTATAGATATTGTTGGCTCTGAGTGTCAGACGATTATAATTAGACTGATCATAGTTACCGCCGATAATACCCTCCTGATCAAAGTAGCCGAAAGAGAGNAAGTAGTTGACTTTCTCGCTTGCGCCGGATACGGAAAGTTGATGGTTCATTATAGGAGCATTATCATTGAAGATGGCTGCTTGCCAGTCGAATCCTTGACCATAGCTGTAGGGATCGGCGTAAGGAGCCGGTTGACCGATATTCATGTAGCCTTCATTCTTCATTATAGCGTATTGGGTGGCGTTGAGAATGTCGATAGACCTGAGTTTCGACTGCCAACCGTATGAGAAATCGTATGTGACTTTTGCACGTCCTTGAACACCATTCTTGGTGGTCACAAGGATAACACCATTAGCGGCGCGGGCACCGTAGACAGCACCTGAAGCAGCATCCTTAAGCACCTCAATACTCTTAATATCGGAAGGGTTTAGATAGTCGATGCCACCTTCGATTGGCATACCGTCAACAATATAAAGCGGGTTGGAGTTGTTGATGGTGCCGACACCACGGACACGAATCTGAGCAGCGGAACCCGGCTGACCGTTGGCGGTAGTTGCTGTCACACCTGAAGTCACACCTTTAAGTGCATTCTGCACATTGGTAGGGAGTGTCTGGGCAAGAGTTTCTTCGCCGACACTGGAGATTGCGGCGGTCACGACGCTTTTCTTTTGAACGCCATATCCGACTACTACCACGTCGTCAAGGATCTGAGAATCCTCGATCATCTGGATTGTAAGATCTGTCATCGGACCTGTCACTTTCACTTCCTGCGGAGTGCAGCCGATGTAGTTGAAATAGAGGGTTGAGCCAGTCGGGGCATTGATGGTGAAGGCTCCGTCAATATCAGTAGCCGTTCCGGTAGATGTACCTTTCACCATTACTGTAGCGCCGATCAAAGGTTCTCCGTCAAGTGCAGAAACCACCTTACCGGAGACTTTGACATCCTGTGCGCTTGCGGCCAGACATGTCAAGATCGCGATTAGAAAAAAGGTTAACTTCTTCATCTGATTAGTTATTATTGGGTTATTTGAAAATTCATAATGCATAATTCATAATGCATAATTTATAATCACCGAAGAGCACATGATTATATTACAAGCTTATGATATGTTAATTTTTTTGGAAGATACGCACGTAGTCGACTATCATTGATACGGGGAGGGCATTCTCGTCTACTCCTTTGTAGCCACCCCAGTCTCCTCCCCAAGCAAGGTTGAGGATTGGATAGAAGGCATAATGGAATGGCCAGCTGTCATGGTCGGCACCCATTGATGCCTTAGTGGCGCGTAGCTGAACTTTGCCATCTACGTATGTGATTATTTCCTCCTCAGTCCATTCTGCAGCATAAATATGGAATTCCCCTTCTGCACCGGCACAATACATTTCATGAGTCTTCTGAGTCCCCTTAGTGTGATTGTAATTGCCTGTATGAAGAGATGAAGATACATAATTGGGATTGGCTCCCACTTCTTCCATAATGTCGATTTCCCCACAATAAGGCCAAGGATTCTTATTCCAGTCTACATTGGAAGGCATCATCCAGAATGCAGGCCACGTGCCCTTTCCTTTAGGAAGATTGATGCGAGCTTCGAAATATCCGTAAAGCCAACCCGTATTTGGCTTAGCGTTCATGCGTCCTGAGTATACTTTGCCATCTTTCCCTTTAAAGCAATTGATATATAGGAAACCATCCTTAACTTCGAGTGTTCGCTTCCCGTCCACTTCTTTTGAAGTATAGGTCTGCAATTCATTGTTAACATGACCAGGGGCCCAGTTTTCGATTGTCCAGTCACTGCTTGGAACAACACCCTCATTAAATTCATCGCTCCATACGAGAGAGTAACCTTCAGGAGCATTGACGACATCGCTTAGCTGGGAAACTTGGATTTCTGTCTGATCATTTCCGCAAGTGAGAGTTATCACTGCATTTCGTGTGTCGGAGGAATCGTTTGCCTTAGCATTCACTTCTACTTTTGTATCCCCTTTGCCTCCTTTAGCAGGAGTCAATGTAATCCAATCTGCATCGGCAGAAAGGCTCCAGTCAGCATTAGAGGTGATGGTGAAGGTAGTTGAGGATTCTTGACCACCCATTGTAAGTGACTTTGCAGAAGCTGTGGCTTTCGTCACATATCCTTGTGTCAAGTTGACGGTCTTGATTGTCTTGCCACCGGATATTACATTAAGGAGAGCTGAGCGTTCATCCATGCCGGAATTTGCAGTTACTGACACCTGCAACTTCGTATCTATATCTTTCAGGCCACCGCTTGGGCGAATTGTCACCCAGTCGGCATCAGTCCTGATAGCCCAATCTGCAGTAGCCTTGACTGAGAGTTCAAGTGAGGCAGCTTCAGGACCTGCAGACAGAGTCTCAGGCGATATTGTCGCTGAAACATTAGAGGGAGATGGAGCAGGGTCATCTTTAGAGTCGCCACCGCAGGATGCGACCATTGGGAAAGCAACCGCAATAGATAGAATCCAGATTATGAAATTTGTTTTCTTCATACGTAGGTTATTATTTTTGTCGATTATGGTATTTGACATTTGCAAAATTAGCAAATCCTTTCAAATATGGCTCACGTGAGAATATAAAGGTAAATAGCGATAAAATTAAATTACTATCTTTCATAAAGTTAAAGGAAAGATATAAGTAAATCAGAATGCTATGATTACAGTGTCAAATTTAGGTAGTAAGCATGCTCCGCATGCGTCCCACGCAGTCTAAAGCAACCTTCATTCTTCTTCTGGTGTATTCCCAATACGGTTATTATATACTGTCCGAATTGACACATTAAGCATCTCGGCAATTTCCGCGCTCTTTGAGATGCCGAGTCGTCGGAGAGCGTAGATACGGAGTTTTGTATTCAGAGTTTTGGTTTTTGCTATTGAGTCCGAAGATAGCCTGCTCTCTTCCGGCACAGATTTATTATATTCTTCGATGAAATCGGGATAAATTGAAAGCACTGTCTTGTCGAAGCTTTCATAGAAACCTTGATATTGCTCCTTTATTAGTTCCGGGTCGTTGATAAGAATGCCCAGATCATCGATTTGCTTTACCTTGTATTTCTTGAGCAATTTCTTCCGGTATCCTTCAAGGGCATTGATATATTGAGTAGTCAGCTTGAAAGCGTATGCAAGAAGGCTAAGTTTCTGTTTGTTGGCCTCATTCAGTTCATTGTTTGCCTTTTCAAGACCTTCGATAGCTTCATCTCTTTCTTTGATAGATTGGTCCCTTTCCTTAATGGATATTGTCAACTCGTCGTTGGTCTCTTTAAGCAAATTACGTGTCTTTTTGAGTTTGCTATATTCAATTCTGATGAAAATTATGCTTGCAATCAAAATTATGGAGAGGATGCCTAAAATAATGACATATATGGAAAGTCGATGATCACGCTTTTCCAATTCCTCTCGGTATGCATCTCTGACTGCAGGAAGCACATGAGATAGATTTACCATCCGGTAACGGTTGTGATAGCTATTCGCCTGCTCCACTGCATAGAGGAAATAGTTGTAAGCGCGGTTTAGGTCTTCTTGTTCAAAGAGATAATATGCAAGTTCTTGGATGGCTGCTATTTCGCGGTTCACTATAAGGGCATCGTTGATGGCAGCCTTTGCCTTATATTTGACCATTTCAGATTTATCGCCAATAGCTTCATAATAACGTCCCAACCAATAAGCATTGATGGCATTCTCTCTGGAAATATCTTTTCTTTCATTGACTGCTCTTTTGATCTCTGCCACATCAAGAGTAGACAATTCGGTTCCCCCTCTTTCGATAGCAGTGGCAATGGGAACCCAAAGAAAATCGTTGTTATGAGGAAGGCTCATAGCCTTTATCGAATCTCTATATTGGTTGGCCTTAGTTATGTCTTCTTTCGACATCTTCTGATTGGTATCGAGATATACCGATCGCATAGAATAAATATATGCAATGCTTTCGAAATACTTCGACTTCATTTCATCGCTGAGCCTCGAGGAGTCGATCCCATGAAGAAGATCCATAGTCGTATCAAAAAGACCCTGAACAGTATATATGAAAGCCTCGTTGAGTTTCCATTGGGTCAACNNGTCATANTNNTCNGGCATNGNGNGTTCAAGNATCTTTCTNGTNTCAGTCGCATACCGGAGGGCAGAATCNGAATCAAACACCAAATACTCGTCATACAGTTGCCTCGTAAGCCCAGCCCTCTCAGTATTGGTCTTTGCCTTTCCGAGGGTTTCACGAAGGCCATTTATGCGTATTTCCTTCTCCTTGACAAGATTGTTATGATTAGCAATGATAGAGTCAAGCTGAAGCAGCAGAACGCTATTCTCCTTATCCATAACCAAAGTAGCGTATGAATTATACTGACCATACGCAATGATCAAAAGAAGTATGAGTATCTTAGATATTAGATTCACTTTCATTTGTTACGAAATACATCAAAAAGCATTACGCAAATTTAATAAATTTTATCAAATCCACGAAAAACCCACACAATTTTAACATTTGTTATAATTCCAGACTGTATTACCCAATATCTTCCGTCATTATAGTCATGCGCAGACAGGTGAGAGACGAAGATCTATCTAATGATTTCCCAACCCTCAATCCGTCGAGACTCTGACGAAAAATTGACTCCAATCTTGAAAAGCTCCCGAGCATCCGTCTGGAATTGACGTGCATACTGCTTATCCTCAATCTGACGGAGAGCTTCCTCAGGAGTCGAATCGAATTTAAGCTCTATGATATAGATATAGTCATCAGTCTCGATTAGCAAGTCGATGCGGCCGTCAGATGTGTGCGCTTCCGCCTTCGTTTCAATCCCTAATAAGGTCGTGAGAATGTAGAAGGCATTGTGGAAATTGTTCTCATTGTCCATCTTCAAGTCGTAGGGCACACTTGCGAAGTAGGAATCGAGATATTTCATGAATTTCTCTGGATTCCCTCCCTCTATTCCCTCGCAAATACCGTCAAGAACATCTTTGACAGTACCGCTTTTGACTTTGATGTAGCTATGCAATAACCCATTGAAAAGTGCTCTCTTGATTTCCTCATTTGGCACTTTCAGACGGACTTTATTTTTCTTCTTGTCATACGATGCTATTGTCAAATATCCGGCCTGATATAAAAGTGCAGTTGGATCTGCATTGCGAAGATCAAGACCTGCGAGGTCGTCCAATTCCCAATTGGCGTTAAGGATTTTTTCAATATCGACATTTGCATCTAAAAGAGCCTCCGCTATGACAGAAGTACCTCCTGTTCCACTCCAATATTTACGGATATCTTTCTTCGACAAGCAATTAAGCACTGACCATGGATTATAGATGTCGCTCCCTTTCTTAGCAAACCGATAGCCATCGTAGTTATGTTTTAAGAGTAGACAAGCTTCTTCGTAGCTGATTTCGTATTCATCCGCAAGAGCTTGAATGCCCTCTTGGAAATTGTCAAACAACTCTTTCTCTGTTATTCCACAAATATCAGCATATTCATCATCAAAAGTTATATCATTGAGATTATTTAAATCTGAGAAAACGCTGAGTTTGCTGAAGCGGCTTATACCTGTCAGGAACACGAGTTTTATATATTTGGCTGAGCTTTTGAAGTTGGAATAAATGCTCGCCAATTTTTCACGATAATGCTCGAAATTTTGATCCTTTCTGAGATTTCCAACCAACGGTTTGTCATACTCGTCAACGAGTATGACCACCTGCTTGCCGGTTTTTTCGTAAGCACTCCGGATGATTGTCTTAAATCTCTGGGATAATTCTGTATCTTTTACATCAATTTCATATTTCTCCTCCCATATTCGGAAAAGATTGTCAAGAACACCGTCAAGTATCCCCGGTACGGCATATTTATCTGTGTTCAGATCAAGGTGAAGCACAGGATAAGCCTCCCAATCCCAGTCAGCCGAGTCAATATCAAGACCCTTAAAGAGTTCCCGCTCCCCTTCATAGAAATATTCAAGTGTCGACAGGAAGAGGCTCTTGCCAAATCGTCGTGGACGAGCAAGGAAATAATATTGNCTNNTNCTTCTTANGATTNTCTCTATGAAAGAAGTCTTATCAATGTAATAAGCGCCACCCTCTCGGAGTGTCTTAAAATCCTGCTGCCCTATGGGATATTTGTCTTCAACCATCATAATTCATAATTTTTCAGCAAATATACTCATTTTTCTCCATTTATCCAAATATTGAAGTTTCATTATCTCCCTATGTTTGCTTTTCATTGTAGTTTTGAGCTGACTATCCAGCGTAGGGCATTGACAAAGAGCAAGTTTTGGGTCGCGTTGGTAAATTCCTGATCTCCGTGCCCGATGTTGAGGTAGATCATACGATAGTTACTCAAGCAGATTATCGGCAATCGTCTTGCTTAGGATATGTTCGGGACCATCACCGGCATAATCCCAATACATCCCGCCAAGTAGACCATTTTCCTTTATGAAGTCACATTTAAGTGCTACCGACTCCGGATTGTCATAACTAAGCACAAGAGTTCCCGTGCTATCGGCTATATAAGGTGCTTTAGCTTCTGAATCCCAACATTCTCGGCATCCTTCTTTGACGACGATATCCTTATAGTCTACGAAGTTGGAATATGGGTCTTTACCACGACCATATAGGGGGATTCCTAAGGTAAGTTTATTTGCTGGGATTCCAGCCTTAAGATGGNCTTTCATCGCATTNCCTGCACTGTTTTCTCCGCATATAGCTGACGAATGGAGAGGACTGTGATGACGGGGTGGATTACCCATATCGTATGACATGATATTGACAAAATCCACGTATGGCAAGATAGATGGGAAATCAATGAAATCCGCACTGCTTATACTTGCAAGGGTAAGCAATGCTCCATCGGGAAGTGCCGAACGGATATCTTTAATCAGTAGAGTAAAATTTTTTGTATCGTCAGGAGAAGAAGAAATTCCTGCTGCATTACTCGTAGGGTACTCCCAATCGATACCAATTCCGTCAAGTCCATATTCGTCAACCACACGACGGCAATCTTCAGCAAAACTCTTACGCAGCTTCGGATCAGCCGCCATTTCACTGAAGCGACCACTACCCCATCCTCCGATAGACAGCTGCACCTGAAGATTTGGATTCTCACGCTTCAATCTAACCATATCTTCAAGACGTTTGGGATTTGATACATCCACCCCATCAAATATCTCGTTAACATGACCAAAAGCATAGTTAATGTTTGTCATATCAAAAGCAGACGGCATCCCATTGCTCCAAGATGTCACGTACGCTACAACCCGCTTTTCTGAATCAGCTGGATTCTCTCCTCTTGATGCTGCACTGACATTAACAAAGCATGCAGATACTGCCAAAGACATCAAAAGCATTGATATTTTTATAATCAAATTGTTACACATAGCATAAAATATTAATGAGATAATTATTTTCTTACCATACGTTTGCGTAGAAGAGCCTCAAGATAATAGTAATCGGCGTAGACGAGGGGGACATCAATTTCGCTGCCTGCGGGATGATGACCTGTGGAATGGCGGAGCAAAAAGCCTTCCATCTCATCGGGAGATGCTGAATAGGCCGAAGAAGAGAGTGAGGCAAGAATCTTGTCTGCAGCTTCTCTATAGGCACTCTTTCGGTCGGAATCCACATACCCAGCCAACTCATAAAGCCCCGATGCAATCAGAGCAGCGGCAGATGCATCGCGAGGTACATACGGATTATCATTAGTTTCTGTTCCAGGTGCCTTCATATCCCAANATGGCACTAAATCTTCGGGCNTATTGGGGAGATTAAGAAACCAATCGGCANTCTNTCTGGCATGTGTNAGATAGCNATNATCTTTCGTGANACGATAGCACATCGTGTAGCCATACAGACCCCATCCTTGTCCACGGCTCCAAAAGGAATCATCGGCATATCCTTGATGGGTCATTTTCATTCTTACACTTCCATCCACAGGATCGTAATCCACCACATGATAAGAAGAACCGTCAGGACGGAAATGATTTTTCAAAGTCACATCTGCATGGCTGACAGCGACATCCCTAAATTTAGGATCGCCCGTGGCTTCTGACATCTTGAAAAGCATCTCAAGATTCATCATATTGTCAATAATCACTGGATATTTCCATTTGTCGCGGTTATGATCCCATGATCGGATAGCTCCTACAGTCGGATTGAAGCGTGTGCATAGGGTCTCAGCTGATTGTCTGACCACATCGAAATAACTTTCTTCGCCCGTGATTTCCCATGCCTTTCCAAAGCTGTCGCCCATCATGAATCCGAGGTCATGTGTGCCTCCATGCCATTTAGACTCCTCAATAGGCCATGTATGGCTCACAGCTTGTTGCCGCCAATACGGGTCGTTGGTAAACTCATACATCATCCAAAGTTCTCCCGGGAAGAACCCGGAAGTCCAATCGTGAGGATGGACGAGCGTCAGGGACCCGTTGTTNTCGATAGAACGNGGACTCACTTTTCGTTTGGCGGCATTTGCCTNCTTTTNTTTNTCCTCCTTGACTCTGCCGATTGCATAATTAAGGGATTGAGAAGCCTTTGCAAAGGCATCATCCACTTCATCTGGAGTGTAGTAGAGAAGTGTAAATTTGTCTATAGGGTTAAATATGCGGTTTTGCAGATAGGCATCCGCATAGTCGGTGCGACTTGAGTCAATCATCGAATACACACGCCATAAATCTTTGGCCATATCTTGCTGCCTTTCTTCCCATCGCGACAGTTGCTCCCCGGGCCATTCACTCTGATCTTTGCCAAAATATGAGGCCATAAAATCCAACGCTTTATAAAAACTGCGTCCTTCTGCATCCGTCATCGAATCGATTTTAAGACCGAGCTTCTGCGCCATCAAAAAAATGTCGATGAAATGGGTAAGATTATAGTGGGAATAATGATAGGAAAGGGTGCGCCCCATCTCATGAGGTTGCTTCCCGTCCGGATCAATCTGCTTAAACATCCTCTTNGTAGGGAAGTCNTNGNTGATTTGGCGNGCAANTNCCGGCTTGTCTNCGTACATTGCGATTGCTATTGCCTGNGCATCGAATGCCACAGAATGATTATTCTTCTGATTGCTTTCCTCTTTACCTTGAGGCGACGTCTGCATCCATTCAAGCATTTTCCCCATCCATTTCTTAAGTTGGCTATCCTTCTTCGGAGTCCAAGACTTTGACCCTTTGAGTAGAACTACACCATCGAGCATTTCTATGAACGAATATCCATCTATAACACCATAACAGCGACCTTTATTCCCATTATGCCCCGGAGTAATCTGGGCATATTCAAAATTGGGATTCATTCGTGTTGCGGGGTCAAGAAACCATACTTCAAGAAGTTCAGTTGCTTTTGCAGCATAGCGTTCGTCGCCACTCAGATACCATGCAAGTGAAAGGTCTGCAACCCGTTGTGCTGTTTCTCCAAGACGATTCCTGTCGTAGAGTGCAATCTGAGGATTAGTAATTCCGTCACGATTGATGTATGGCAACCCATCTGGTTTTGATGGATCAGGATGGTAGTAACGCGCCAAGCTTGTATAGTCATGATTGTTGCCGCTCGGGGAAGGAAGCTCTTTCAACATGACCGAAAGAGGCTCTGCATCAAGCAAGCCATCTGCCTTCTGAATCAAGGCTTCGTATGCCATTGAATACATAGGCCGAACAAGATTTACTTTTACCTTATCAAGATGCTCTCTGTTCCAGACAGACTGTGCGCATGCAGCCACAGCTACAATTGCTGCTATTGAAAACGATATGAATTTTTTCACTGATATATTGAATTAAAGTTTACGTATTTTGATTGCAGATAGATGGGTCACTCCATCATTGGGAATGAAGCAGATTGAGAGGCCGGACTCGTTAGCTAAAGTAATATAACTCCTTTTGACCATCGACTTTGGTCCTGATATTGAACCAGGAGAAAAATCTTTCTCTACTACAGTGCCATTGATGGAGATATTCATGTTGGTCCAAGAATTATTGCCAGATCCTGCATTATGACCAAGCATATAGGCAGACATCTCTGATGGCGAGGAGAGCTCTGCAAAACTTAGCTCAATCTCGTAGGCACCAGGAATGACATTGAAATGATATTCTTCTATCCTCTTCCTACAAGTTTGAATAAGTGGGTGGTCGGCAGTAAAAGCTATTTCATCCTGACTGACAGCTTTCTCCCCTCCTACATAACCAAAACCGGAATCCTTGTTGTACGGTCGGTCAGGGAGCCAGATCATTCCGGTTTCGTCAGATCGAAACCAACAGTCTGAACCAACATTGACTGCAAATTCGCCATCCTTGAGATCTAGCATACCATTGTTGCATCTCACAGCCTCAAGCAGAATCTCACCAGCATCTAAGATTTTTGAAGGCTTTCCGGGATAAGACATTGTCAAAATATTGCTTCCCTCATGGAGTGGCACGTCAAAAGTTGCCGTGCAATTCTCCACATCCTTCACTCCAAGAGTATCGCCATCAAGACTCAGCGACACACGGGGAAGATTTGTATATATTTTCACCGGATGCAGAGCAATGCCATCCTTATCAATCAAGTCTTTCCGCTTCGTCCAGTCATCGATGGCTATATGAGCGATTGTGTCTGACTCAATATCATGCCACATTGCGGAGAAATAGTAGAATACATCCTTTTTATCTCGGTTATTGGCAAGTATCCCTTTGTTGTTGATATGTGGCATAGATTCAGCCCGATTTGCAGATGAAAAGTCAATCAGATTCCAATGAGATGCTCCAGCGACAAAAGCAGAGTCTTCTATCACCGGGAGATAAGATTCAAGATAGTCTTGCTGATACTCCATGCTGAAATCAAATGCTTTTGGTGCGAAAGAATGAAGCCTATGGTCAGAGCCGGCACCATATTCACTTACAATTATCTTGTGGTCGGGATGCTCTTGATGTTGACGTGAGAGAAACTCGGGAAAGTCCTCATACTTGCCCCCATACCATCCTTGATAAAGGTTCCATCCTTTGACATCTGTGATATCAGTAAGCCCAGCTTCATGGTATACGTCGCTGCCGTGGAAAGCCATAGCAGTCATCCTGTCTGAATCTTCTTCTCTCACTACGTCTGCAAGCCGATGGGCGAGTTCACGTGTGCGCCTCCAAGTCTCCTCCTCCCCTTTGCCTGGCACTCGGAGCAAGATTTCATTCATATATCCCCACATAGCGATAGATGGATGATTGCGGTGACGCCTTAACATATCGCGAAGCATTGACTCGCAGTTGTCGGCGAAACCTTCATATTCAGGGACATAGTCAATGACGGGAATTTCTTCCCAAACTATGAGACCCATCCGATCACACATTTCAAGCACTGCATCATCCTGAGGATAATGACTAATCCTTATGAAATTAGCCCCCAACTCCTTAGCAAGTCTGATATCCCTACGATGCTCTTCGTCGGAAAGTGCTATTCCAACACCCTCTCGGTCTTGATGCCGGCAAATCCCTCTAAGCTTATAGGGCTTCCCATTTAAAAGAAAACGTCCTTCATCATCAAATTCAAACGAACGGAATGCTGTGTATGTGCCAGCTTCATCAAGAATCTTATTCCCATCGAAGATTTCAACCGTCACTTTATATAAATTGGGGTTTTCAGGACTCCAAAGCGATAATCCTTTCAGACTTTTAAATTCAAATATAAACTGATCAGAAGATTCCGGACGAACTTTTACTTTTTTATTTATTTTTCCNATCGTCTGTCCAAGTGGATCTGTAATGATCACAACTGCATCCAGATCTGCCGATTTGCCAGTATCGTTGACAATATTTCCCATCACCTCAACCGATCCCTCATTCTTTCCATTGACTTTGCTGACAACATTGAATCCCTCTTCTGTGCCGTTGATTAAATCAAGATGGATATTATCCGTAGAAATAATCCACAAATCACGATATAGTCCACCCATNAAGGTGAAATCAGCGGAATAAGGAGGAATGTCTTTACGGGAATTGTCTACAACCACTGTTAAATCATACGTATTATTTCCCTTATTATTCCTTATGAATGGAGTGATGTCGAAAGTATGAGATGAATATGCGCCTATCGTTCGGCCCACATATTCCCCATCCAAAAATATTTCAGCTGACGTAGCTGCCCCATCGAGTTTAAGGAAATGCCTTTCCCCTGACCTATCTTGAGGGATTGAAAGAGACTTAGTATAGATTCCCTTACCCCTATAATAATCTCTCGACTTATACGCATCCTCTGAATTCCAGCAATGAGGAAGATGAACGGGAGTCGCAATCGAGTCTGAAGGTATNTGGAAAGCCCATCCATCATTGAGNCTTCTCAGCGTACGAGCATCTATTGAGATTGCCTGAATCATCGACAAGGACAAAACGGCAGAAAAAAGTATCGTATTTGTGATGCATNTTTTCATGNTCANTATATGGTTAAAATTCGAAATCATNTGCAAATATACCACATATTGAAGACTTGCACAACAGCAAGTAAGATCGGCAAGTAAATACCATTTATGCTATTTTCTTGACCTTAAACTCTTTAATCTACCAATCCTCCTCTGAAAAGTAAATAATTTGCCGTAAGATGGAATTGAATCCCTATCTAAATATTTTCCATCCATCAATCCGGCGAGACTCTGACAAAAAGTTGACTCCAATCTTGAAAAGCTGCCGAGCATCCGTCTGAAACTGATGCCCATACTGCTTCTCCTC
>WFLX010029490.1_pt1 | contig 37139 bp, 36 predicted proteins | sample 4967041 | NCBI WGS metagenome assembly WFLX01 (sample SAMN12857096, study PRJNA449069) | gut metagenome | isolation source: stool from male and female vole | host: Microtus ochrogaster | place: USA:Florida | collected 2017
AAAAAAGAAAGCATTGAGAAATCCAGTGTTTTCAATGCTTTCCAGCGTCCCCGAGACGACTTGAACGTCCGACCTATCGCTTAGGAGGCGATCGCTCTATCCAACTGAGCTACGAGGACTTATATGAAAAATTTGCTAATAGGCAAATCATTCAGCTATGAAATTGTTGATTTTACGTTCCTCTGGCAATCGAACACCTACCACTTAGGAGGCGATCGCTCTATCCAACTGAGCTACGAGGACTTGTATAAAAAACTTGCTAATGAGCAAATCTTTTCTACTTTTTTACTTATCCATTACTCTTCGGGAAAGTTAATCAAACCCTGCAGCCAAATTACTCCCTTGAAGCGGCGACCGATTTGAGGTTCCCCGAATAAGTCTATTATATTAATAGATACATCAAATGTCAATTCATTACAACAAATTGTCAGTACATAAATTTTTTCGCCGGTAATCTGGTTCGCTGCCATGCGCATACCCACTATTTCTCCCAGCACAGAATATTGGTCGCATTCCACCCCATAAGGCATAAAATAAGTATCCACCAGACTGAACACATCCTCCTTCTGAATCCGGCGGGAAACAGTGGTATAAATATCCATATCTTCCAAAGTCAAGGTTTCAATGGCCTCCTCGTCCCCTTTTCTGGCGGCAGCCAACAGCTTGTTGCGGTTGGCGGAATCCTTTTGCACTTTAAGCTTCTGCTCCTCATCCTTCATAATGGGCATCATAATAGTGCCGCTTATGGACAGCCCGGAAAGCGTAAGGGTGGTTCCCCGTATGGGCAGCTTTCCGGTTGCCTGAGCTTTCACATAGGGAATCATATTCCTCAGGTAAAAAATCAGGGAAATGCCCACCTTTAAATCATCACAAATTCCTGCATAGGAATCCTTAGCGGCATGGCGTTCCACAGACACATCCTCGCAGCTGGTAATACCGCTGCCCTCGAGATACGGATAATAATAATCGTAAGTAAATTTATCGCTGTCGTCAAATTCACCGCAGACTGCAATTCCCATTCCACTGGCAAAATTTTTGCAAAATTCTCCCAGCATCACTTGTTCCTGATTCATGGTATAACTGCGCTTGTCAGCGTTTAAAACCACATCTGTCAACAACTCTTTTAACTTTTTACGGTCAGTAAGGGTACTGAAACCGATAGCTCGCAGATATTTATGCAAAAATCTCACCTTCTTTCCTGCAATGAATTATCATTATATGACGTTTTGATTCAATCCTTTGGAAGAATTTTCTCCTTGCCCCCCATATAAGGACGAAGCGCTTCGGGAATATTGATGCTGCCGTCTTCATTCACATTATTTTCCAAAAATGCAATGAGTCCTCTGGGGCTCGCAAGCACAGTATTATTTAATGTATGCACATAATATGTCCCATTTTCGCCTTTGGTACGGATACCGAGNCGCCTTGCCTGAGCATCACCCAGAGTAGNGCAGNAGNCAACTTCAAAATATTTTTTCTGTCTGGGACTCCATGCCTCAATGTCACAGGACTTCACTTTCAAATCTGCCAAGTCGCCGCTGCAGCATTCCAAAGTACGGACGGGTACATCCAAACTTCTGAAAAATTCTACCGTAAATGCCCACATTTTATTATACCAAGTCATGGAATCCTCGGGCTTGCACAACACCACCATTTCTTGCTTTTCGAACTGGTGTACGCGGTACACTCCTCTTTCCTCCATGCCGTGGGCGCCAACTTCTTTTCTGAAGCAGGGAGAATATGAGGTCATAGTAATGGGCAGACTTGCTTCATTCACAATCTCTCCCTTAAACTTACCAATCATAGAGTGCTCTGATGTACCAATCAAGTATAAGTCCTCACCTTCAATTTTATACATCATGGCTTCCATCTCGGCAAAACTCATAACGCCGTTTACCACGCTGCTGCGAATCATAAAAGGAGGAATGCAATAAGTAAATCCCTTGTCAATCATAAAATCTCTGGCGTAACTAATCATGGCGGAGTGAATTCTTGCCGCGTCGCCAATCAAATAATAGAAACCATTTCCGCTGGTACGCCCTGCGCTCTCCTTATCCAGACCGCTTATGCTGTCAAGAATGTCCGCATGATAAGGCACCTCAAAATTTGGAACTACCGGTTCACCAAATTTTTCAATTTCCACATTCTCACTGTCATCCTTACCAATGGGTACGGAAGGGTCAATGATATTGGGAATTACCATCATAATCTTGGTAATCTTTTCCTGAAATTCCGGCTCCATAGCTTCCAGCTCAGCCAGCCTCTTTGCACTTGCCTCTACCTCTGCCTTCTTAGCCTCTGCTTCTGCTTTCTTTGCTTCTGCCTCCTCGGTATTTCCTGCGGCTTCCGCTTTCTTAATCTGACCCATCAGGCCGCCAATTTCTTTGGAAATACGATTTCTGGATGCGCGAAGGTCATCCGCCTCCTGCTTTACCTTCCTGCTCTCTGCATCCAATGCGATTACCTCATCCACCATGGGAATCTTGGACTCCTGAAATTTCTTACGGATATTATCCTTTACCACCTCAGGATTTTCTCTTAAAAATTTAATGTCTATCATAATATCTCCTCCATTTCTGCAATGAATAATTTTTATTTTTCTCCCATCGCTATTTCCAATGCCTCTGCCTCTTCCGCTCCCAAAGAAATATCGCTTTCTCCTGCTTTAATTTCCTTAGTGTAAGAATAGCAGCCTTCCGAGCTGTGTACAGAATTTATGATGAAACCATTATTGTTTTCATCCAAAAGCGCCAGGCTGAAGCTAAGCTGCCCGCCCATCTGCTTAAAGGCATCATACTTAACCAGACCCATCTTTTGATAAGCAGACTCCATATTTTTAAAGAGAGTCCGAATATCTTTTTTGCTCTCCTCCGCACTTGCTTTTAAAGTCTGATTATCCTTAAAAAGGATTTCTATTTCTTTCTCCAGACTTTTGCCTTCTTTGCCAGTCATAAATTTATCCAGACGCTTCTTTAATTTATTCACCTTGCCAATCTGTACACACAGCATAATAAATACAATCAGCAAAATCAAAATGACTACTGCCATAATGGCAACCAGATACCCCATATCAAATGATTGAAGTCCAAGCTTGTGCAAAAAAACGCTTTCGTTATTATCAAACATATCTCTTTTGCCTTCTTCCTCAAAATGTATTTTTTCTTCTTATTTTATTAGTATTTCCAAACAGGTCATATAAGATTTGCCCTATGACACAGTCTGACTCTATTTTGGCAAACCAGAATTTAGAACATTATATTTGCTCTTTAATTTTCTGTACATAATCGAGCGGGAGTTCAAATAGTTCTGCAACCTCCTCTATAGTTTTGCCCACACACAGAGCAGAGCGTGCGATTGATTCGGGTCTATGGTCTATATGAACACGGTCAGGAACGTTTGGATAGTTTTCAATCATTTCACTTATCCATTTTTTATATGCTTCAAAACTATTGTCAGAATTTTCGCTCCCATACCAATGATAAAAGCCGGAATTACAGCTTTTATCAATTTCATACAGTTTTTCATATCCATAGTATTCTATCAGAAATTTCCATCCTGACTTTGTGATTTGAAGATATTGAGCACAGTAGTTGTTACAAATGATCCTGATCGTTTCCGCATTTGTCAGATCATCTTTCGTATATTCTCTTATACAGCTTAAAGTTTTATCCATTAACGAATGTTCAAGTCTTTCGTATACAAGCATAATATTCACTCCATTAAATTCCGATTTTTCTCTCTAAACGACTCCCTGACAACCTAGAATTAAGATTCTTCTTATAGTTTAAAAGTATCTTTTTCTACTACATTATAAATGTTCTTTCCCATCTTTTCTTCAAAATGCATTTTAAGCTTCAAATTATTGTCCCATTTTTCCTGAGGATAGGAACCATAACGATTTTTTACATCTCTCATCCGATCCTCAATGTCTAGTACACTCTCTGAACCTGCAAGTGAATCACACAACTGAATCAATTTATCATATTCATCCATAACAACTATTTTCAAATTATCTTGGATCATTTTCAGTTCTTCATCTGTTGTATCAAAATTTCCAATATACCCATCTGTAGTTTGGCTATGAAAAGAGTGGGTCAGACATATTTTTGCAACTTCATCATATCCCAAAGAAACCATATAGGAATAACCATCTGATACATGTCCTAGATGCCTCACACCAAATTTTCGCCCAATATCATGTAGTAATCCTAAGATATATGCCTTGTCGGAATCTAAATCTCTACATTCCTGTGCAATTTTTTCAGCGCAGTGGGCAACAACACGACTATGATTTCCCCATGCTCCTGGATTACACTTTTCTGCTTCTATTAATAATTCTTCAGCCTTTTCTCTTGTTGGAAACATAAAATACTTTCTCCTTAGAGAATATTAATTAGCACTGCCAATCATATCTAACAGCCTGTCCAAATCTTCATGATTGTAAAACTCAATTTCAATCTTGCCAGCGCCATCGCCCTTGGAGGAAACCATAACTTTAGTGCCTAATCTCTGCTTCAATTTTTCTTCAATATCTTGATAGATTACTTGCAGAGCTTTGTCATCCAACTTCTTAGGCTTCGCCGGTTTATTAAGATTTTTCACCAGCTTCTCCACATCACGGACACTGAGCTTCTCATCAAAAATTTTCTGTGCCAGATTATATTGTTCTTCCTGATCTTCCACTGCCAGAAGTGCGCGGGCATGTCCCGTGCTTATCATTTCATCAATCACCATCTGCTGGACTTCATCCCCAAGTTTCAGAAGACGAATGGAATTGGTTACGGCAGCACGGCTCTTGGAAACTCTCTCTGCTACCTCGTCCTGCTTTAAGTTAAATTCTGTAAGCAATCTCTTATATGCCTGGGCTTCTTCAATAGGATTCAGATTTTCACGCTGTATATTTTCAATCAGGGAGATTTCAACAATTTCCTGCTCTGTATAATTGCGGATAATAACAGGTATCTCTTTGAGTCCTGCTTTTTTAGCAGCACGCCATCTGCGCTCACCGGCAATAATCTCATAATGGTCTTTTCTATCCTGTACTAAAATCGGCTGCAACAACCCGAACTGTTTGATGGAGTCCGCCAACTCCTGCAACGCATCCTCATCAAAATTTTTACGTGGCTGTTCCCTGTTGGGTTCTACCTTTGTAATGTTAACCATTACTTCCTGTCCGGATTTTTCATCTGTATTCTTATTTGCAGCTTGCTTTCCTTCGCCCTTTGTTTTTGCCTCGCCAACTGCATTTGGAATTAATGCATCCAATCCTTTACCCAATCCTCTGACTGCCATTATTATATCCTCCCTATCTGCTTAATTATAAAGTAAATTTATTTGCCCTGACAATTCCTATACTAGCTAATAAATAATTTACTTATTGTTTTCAATAACTTCCGCTGCTAATTCCAGATATGCTTCCGCTCCGGCAGACTTTGGATCATAGAGATTAATCGGTTTTCCATAGCTGGGAGCCTCTGCCAATCTGATATTTCTGGGAATCAGAGTATTATAAACATGANGCTGTTTCAAATTTTGTTTCACGTTTTCTACTACCTGCATGGAAAGATTGGTGCGGGAATCATACATAGTAAATACCACACCGTCCATGTCCAAATCAGGATTCAATCTTTCTTTTACCAGATTAATAGTATGTATCAGCTGACTCAATCCCTCCAGCGCATAATATTCACATTGAATGGGAACCATAACCCTGTCCGCCGTCGTCATGGCATTAATGGTCAACATATTTAATGAAGGCGGACAATCAATAATAATATAATCATAACTGCCCTTTATGTAATCCACTTCATTCTTTAAAATGTATTCCTTGCGGTCCACACCAATCAGCTCTATCTCTGCCGCTGCCAGATTGACATTAGAGGGAACAATGGACACCCCCGGAATTACATCTGAAAGAACACAATCCCCAATGGAACATTCTCCTAAAATCAATTCATAAATAGTATTATCCAAATCATTTTTATCAACACCGAATCCGCTGGTAGTATTACCCTGAGGGTCAGTGTCAATAACAAGCACCTTTTTTCCTTTTGCAGCAAGAGATGCTGAAAGATTTATGGAAGTAGTTGTCTTACCTACTCCGCCCTTCTGGTTTGCGATTGCAATTATTTTTCCCATATTATCTGTTCGCCTTTCCAATGTTTTGCTTTTCAATTATAACACTAATTTTCTTATATATCTACATTTTTTTATAAGAATAACATTCTTTGTTTTTGAAAAATATCCTTTTACACTATATATAGTTGTCTAAAACTGCTGATTTTGTGTGAAATATAATGTTTCACGCCACNAGAACAAATATGTTTCACGANTTTAACACAAGATTTTGGGTTCCAATGTTTCACGTNAAACATTATCTAGTATATTTTNTATAANAACAGCACAATGTTTCACGTGAAACATTATATGAATATATTACTAGAAATTACAATATTTTGTATTNGCNTAGTCCATTCTTTCAAACAAAATCCAACGCAGACATGATTTTGCAAAACCAATAAATTGTCGACTCCTAAATTCGAATTATAAAAAACTGAATAGCACAGATGCTGTTATTGTGCCAGCACTTCTATTGTGCTATAATGTTTCATGTGATTTTGCATTTCCTATTTTTTACTCATAAAAGATTATGGTCTATGGCAAATAATACAATGACATTAAAATTAGATTCTTTTGTACTAACAAATTGGAATTTGGTGGAGGTAAAATTCATCATTTAGGANATGGGGATAAGATAAAATTAATNNGGAGATAACTACNTATCTCACCTAAAATTAAAGGCTCACATTCAAAGCAGTGAAGCGCTTAAATGAAAGGTTTGCACTCAAAGTAGCAACGCACTTAAATCGAACAAATTTCTTGTTCATTTATATTATATTCAGTTCTTGCATAAAAATCAAGTCCTAGTTTGTTTAATTGTTGCTGATGAAATGTGTGTATGCATATACATTTAACAATGACTCCCTTTCCGGAATTGTGTACCCGTTAATAGCAGATTATAATTACTATAATAAATCGGAATTTGAGGAGATATGGATATGTCAAAAATAATATGCAAATGTGGAAATATTTTACTCGATAGTGCAGACAATCTGCCTTATAAGGGTTATATTATTTCCGATAAAGAGCGGTTTAAAATGTATGATTTAGTTGATGAACTAATAGAAACAGACAATACTCAAAAAGAATCTTTAATGATGACGTTTCGTAAAAATGTTTCTATAGGTAAAAGTTATATTCGATTAAAAGAAGTATATCAATGTCCACAATGCGGAAGGATTCTTATTGAAAATATTCCAGGACAGTATTACTTTTTTTTGCCAGAGGAAAACAAAAAAAGAAATCTTCTGGATTATGATGGTGAAGAAAAAGCATATAGACAGTAACTCATTATGTATTATTGAATACAAAATCAGAATTTGCGAGGATAATATCTATGATAAGATTAAGACCATACAAGGCTTGTGATGCACAAATAATAACAACCTGGTTAAAAGATGAATATGCTTTTCGCCAATGGAGCGCAGACCGTTATGAGAAATACCCTATTACTCCTGATGATATGAATTCGTATTATGACAGGGATAAGAACAACGAACAAATTTGGGGGATGACAGCATTTGATCAGACAGGTGTGGTTGGACATTTTACTATGCGTTTTCCAAACAGCAACAGTTTTGATGAAGTCCGATTAGGATTCGTAATCATTGACGATAAAAGGCGGGGAAAAGGATATGGAAAAGAGATGCTTTCTTTAGCTGTCCAATATGCTTTTGATTTTGTTAAAGTAAAAAAAATATCATTAGGAGTTTTTGAAAACAATCAAACTGCTATCAATTGTTATGAAGCCTGTGGCTTTAAAAGAGTTAAATTAGAAAATACAGAAAGTTACCTTTGTATGGGTGAAGTATGGAATTGCATTGAAATGGAACTATTAAGATAATTATTTCAGACGAAATTCCTCCGTCACAAGAGAACCCTGCCACATATTTCCGGCTGAGCGATGGTACTCTCTTATAACAGAACCGTCAGCTTTTGTATAATCAATTACATATATCTTCCCCTCTTCCATTTTCATGGGATAATTATTATAAGGCAGCACATTTCCGGTAACTGGATTATCCTTAAAATCATCATATGCATTTTCCAGGCACCAAAATTCTCTGCTCTGAAAAGCAGGAAGAATTGCCGACAAATCTACCTTTCCATAATAAAGAGCAGTATATTCTTTCTCATTAATGACAATAGTGTCAATTCTATAAACCTCCGTGCTGCGTGTGGACAAAATTAAGTCTTCCGTATATAAAGCATCCCCATACTTCTTATAAAGTTGATTTGCCATACAGGGAATTCTGTTGGTTGAATATTCCATTGCCTCTATTCCGATATGAGCGGAACCATAAATGCCCATTATGTCCGCTCCCCTCAAGCTTTCAGCTTCCCGGACAAAATTTTTCACCATGGTATTTTCACGATAAATATTATCTGAATAGCGGTAGTACCTCTTTCCCTGCTTTATATTTTGCTGCGTCAACCGATATATCTCGGACTTCTTTTGCCCGTTAGACTCCAGATATTCCAAAAAGCGCTTTCCTGTTGTATCATATTGATGCCCTACATCTGTTCCATGAAAAACTGTTTCCGGACATTCGCTTTTTATCCGCTTATAAAAATCAAGGACCTGCTGAGAATGCATGGCTGTCCCCTCCCAATCCTGATAAAGGGAATCCAAAATATCATCATCTTCCTGACTCATCCAAAGATTCATATATTCTGCCGTATAATATGGAAGCTCCACAAATAAATCCCTTATACCGTCATCATGATAATATGCCGACCACAACTCAAATTCTTTTTCCAAAATACTTTCTGAGGAATGTTCTTCACCATACAAAAAGATTTGTCCCGAATAGGGTTCTCCTTCTGACGCATCAGATGCTTTCAAAAAATAAAGCGCAGTCAAAGAAATTATAAAGATACAAATTATTATGATCACATATACAATTATTGTCTTTTTCCTTTGTGGATTGGTTTTCATAGTAAACTCCATTTCTTTGATATTTCTCTGTTGAAAGCAAAACTCCCCATAGCTTCCTATTTATAGAAATAATCAGCTCCAAATGACATACTGAATTATCAAATCAATAATATCAAAAGGAGCTGATTTCCAACACTACATATCAATCATTCAGTTTTCTAATCTCCTTATTGAAACAGGATAGAACGCTGACCGTAAATCCACATATGCCGGTGCATAAAAACATGGTTGCCATTCCGCTGCCGCTTCCATTGCCTACAAGTTTTCCCAAAAACTGCGCAAACTCTACCCCTGAAACCATGAATGGCTCAAACACATAATCAGCTAAATAACCTCCAAGCAAAATTCCTACAGGTATCGTGCTGAACGGAATCGCATTTCTCACTGCAAACACTCTTCCTTGCATATCTTCCGGAACTTTTCGATATGATATTGTGTTTTGATTTGCCATAATAAAAGGAATGGGTACGCTGGCAGCAGTGGCGGCCACTGACCACCAAAAAGCATTATTCCCCACTGCCATAATCAGATCCCCAAATAAAAAGGAAAGTGCAGCTGAAATATAAATTGCGCTTGCTTTGCGGCGGCTCTCCTTTTTCAAAGAAACAACAACTCCGCCCACAATTCCGCCTATTCCCATAAAGGCATTTACAATTCCAAGGGCAATGCTATTCCCACCGCTCCTCGCCAAAATCATTGGCGACAGAATATTTTCATAAGTCAGTCTGGAAAAGAAATTGATCAACGCCATTGTCAGCATGATGTACAAAATTCCCTTTTCTTTTTGCAGAAAACGAAAACCTTCCACCGTTCCTGCAAAGGGGGATTGATGATTTCTTTTTTCAAATTCATCCGGAATATAGATGAAAAACAAAAGTACACAAAATGCTATGGCAAAGCTTACCAAATCAACTAGCAAAATAAGAGGAAGCCCTCCCACTGCAAAAAGTACCGATGCCAACATGGGGCTAAATATCACCACTAAATTACTAGAAAAAGAATTCATCCCGCTTACATTTGATATTTTGTCCTTTGGCACAAGCTTTCCGACTGCCACTGCAGATGCCGGCTCCTGAAAAGCATTTGTAATTCCCACCACTGCATTGACAATATAAATATGCCAAACGGACAAATGCCCTGAAATCATAAGCAACAGCACCGTCAATGAACCCACAGCAGCAACCGTGTCAGAAACTAACATAATCGTTTTCTTTTTATGCCTGTCTATAAATGTACCAACAACAATGCTCAACAAAATATAAGGCACATATTTACAAAAAGACATCACAGAAACTGATAATGCCGAACGGCTCTGCTCATACGCCCACAAAACAAGTGCAAATGCAGTCATGGAACTTCCCAACTGCGATACACATTGGCTCAACCACAAAATAACATATTTTTTAAAACTTTGATTTTCCATTGAATTTTCTCCAATCTATTCTTAATATGATTTCCAGAATAAATAAGTACAAAATCCAATGTCGGACGAAATTTTTATCTCTGTACAAGCATCGTCCTATCATCAGACTTTGTACAGAGTTTGCTGCTTAAATCAATTATCATATGGCACAGCATATGTCTCACCTCCCTACAGGATAATTGAACTTTATATTTTATATCATATTTCATTATTCTTTTGCTGTCAACAATCCGCACTCTATTCCCAATTCATACCTAATTATGATATCTGAACCAGCTCATTTTTGATTGCGAACAAAGCTGCCTGCGTTCTGTCTGCCACATCAATCTTTTTAAAAATATTAGAGACATGATTCTTCACCGTGCGCTCAGTAATATTAAGATTAGCGCCAATCTCCTTGTTAGACATTCCATTGGAAATTTGAATTAGTACCTCCAACTCCCGGTTTGTCAAACTTTGAAAACTTTGTAAACTTTTGTTTTCGCTTAACTCTTTCAATCCTTTCCCACCCTTTAAACTTTTTATTTCATTTACTCTTTATCCAATACCTTTTAAATCTTTATAAAAGAGTGTCGTCATATAAAGTTTCATTCATACCGATTTTCTATTATTTCTTCAAAAAGTCACTAAATTCTTTCAGTTCCTTTTTCTTCTCTTCCGAAAGATTATTGAATTCCATATTATGAATTGCACCTTCTAAAGCATACAAATGTACCAGACAAACTTGAGGATATATCTCTTTTAACTTTAAAAACGCCTGCTTGGAACCTAAGGAAGTAAGTTTCTCAGAGGAATCAATTCCAACAGATTCTAACTTTTTTGCCATTTCTTTCCCAATATTCGCCATAGATGTTAATTCTGACATATATTTTCTCCTTTCTCTTATATTCCCGCTTTGGCAAATACCCAAATCAGGGAAGTTCGATACCTCATTAAACCTCTGCTTTAGGCAATAATTCTTTACCAACTGAATGCTCAAAAATGAATTTATAGTATGGAATTCTAACCAGCCCGTTTGCTTCTGTAAAATCTTGGTCTTTTGTTAAAAGAGTTTTAGTAAATATTTCTGGTAAATCATCAAAACAAAGGTCTTTTCCGCTTTTATTCTTTACAGATATTTCGATTGCTTCGCGGTTAGCAAAGTTTACATAATCCACCTCGCGACCATTGCAATGATATTCACAGTTACAATACTGTGGCAGTATTCCTCGTGTATGGGATTCAACAATACCGCCTAAAATATCAACTTTAATTTCATTTGGCATATCGTCAAGCAAAATTTCTTTCAAAATATCCACATAAAACATTGGATATTTAATACTGATATTTACGTTTTCAAACAAATCTTTTTTAGTCTTTATTCTATTGTTGTCATTACAGCACAAATCCGTATAAACATCAAAAATCTTTTCAGAATTCTTTTTTTCATCGGTAACAAGGGTAAGCGTTATCAATCCGCTTTTATAAAGAAAAATAAGTCCTTGCTTGAGGCTCTCCATATCCATTGATGAATACGCTTCAATTGAGAATAATATTTCTTGACCTTAAATTAGATATCCTAGTTTCCTCTAAGCAACCTTTAAGATATTGGTCAAGAGAAACAAAATCACTGTAAAACTCTCTTATGCCAAGAATGAATTGATTATAGGTTTTCTCTGAAACCTCATCAATTCCCTTATATGCTAACCATTCAGGATAGCTCAAAAAATCTGCATACACAAATTGGGCGTTTCCCGCAAAAGCTCTGTTTGCCCAAGCTTCAAGCGCGATGGACTGACTGCCCGTAAAAACAATCCTCGTATTCGTATTCTTACAACCTGTAAATCTGTTTGCTATTTTTGCAATTGTTGTTTCGGGAGATGCAAAATATGTCGCTTCATCAACAAGAAATGTTTTCTTTTCATTTNCTTNTATACTNTTCATNANTNTANCAATTAAAATCATTNCAGCANCTTNGNCAAGNCTTTTTATGNNATAATACNCANCANNANGTAATTCTGTGNCAANTTGTTTCATNCNAACAGTCNNCCCNNATTTTCTTGCCCCAAATATAAACGTTACCTTATTATTTTTGGCAGAACATTCCACATCAAAGTAAAAGCTGCGCTTAAATTTATATTCATTGTAATCACCTTTTTAATAAAAATTTCTTGCCATCAACCCAATGGTTCCTTAGAAGGCAGTCCCGCTTTTCTAGGGTATTTTTTTGGAGTATTTTTATTTTTTTCAATGACAAATAAATTCCGGTAAATATCAGAGTCAGGAAGCTCAAATTCTACTTGATTTTTTATTTTACCTCCAAGAAGAGAAATAGCCTTCTCTGCCCTCTCCATCTCCTCAAGGACTTTTTCCGATTTGTAAGAAATAAACTGCCCTCCCACCTTTACAAAAGGCAGGCAATATTCCGATAACACAGAAAGATTTGCTACCGCTCTGGACACACACAAATCAAACTGTTCCCTCAACTTCTCCGGTCGGGCAAAATCCTCTGCCCTTCCATGGATGGTCTCTACATCGGACAAATTTAATTTCTTTATCACTTCATTTAAAAACTGAATCCTTTTATTCAAGGAATCCAACAGAGTAATCTTAAGATTCGGAAAGGCAATCTTAAGCGCCAATCCCGGAAAACCTGCGCCTGTACCCACATCAATAACACTTTTTTCCTGCGACACATCATAGGCCTTTACCAGAGAAATACTGTCTATAAAATGTTTTTTCATCACATCATCATAATTTGTGATAGCAGTCAAATTCATGACTTCATTCCATTCTATGAGCATCTCATAATATGTAAGGAATTGCTGTATCTGAAAGTCCGTCAAGTTCACGCCCAGACTTCCGGCATCTTTTACAAATTGTGCGGTATTATACTTTACATTATTTTCCATAAAATTCTCCAAAGTTTCGGTGATTTCATTTATTATTTTTCAATTGCCGAAAGCAATTGGAAGTACTTTTCACGCTAACCTCCCATGAAAATGCTCCAAATAAACCAACAGCACAGAAATATCTGCAGGAGAAACCCCAGATATTCTGGAAGCCTGTCCCACTGATATGGGATGAAATTCTTTCAATTTCTGTCTCGCCTCAATTCGCAGGGACGGAACTTCATCATAATTTAAATCGGCGGGAATTTTTTTTCTTTCCATCTTTTTAAACTGCTCTACCTGCTTTAACTGCCTTGCAATATAGCCCTCATATTTAATTTCTATTTCCACTTGCTCGATAACATCAGAAGGAAGAGACTCTTTTCCACATATTTTTTTAGAAAAATCTTTTCTATCCACATCTATGGGGGCAATTTTCTCATAAGTAAGCTCCGGCCGGCAGATTAACTCCGCCAGACTCGCTGCCGTTTTTAAAGTAGAACTTCCACAGGATTCCAAAAAATCCTGAACTTCTTTTCCTGCTCCCATAACGGTATTTTTCAAGCGGTGGATTTCCTGATGAATCAAATCCTCTTTCACCAGCAGAGCATCATATTCTTCCTTGGAAATAAGACCTACCTCATAGCCCTTTTTGCGCAGTCTGATATCCGCATTATCTTGCCTGAGAAGCAGGCGGTACTCCGCCCTGGAAGTCATCATACGATAAGGCTCCCTGTTATCTTTTGTCACTAAATCATCAATNAGTACACCTATATAACTTTNGGATCGGTCTAANATCAAANGTTCTTTTCCAAAAATANNCATGGCNGCATTAATTCCTGCAATCAGCCCCTGNNCCGCTGCCTCCTCATAACCGCTGCTTCCGTTAAACTGTCCCCCTGCAAAAAGCCCCTTAACATTTTTAAATTCCAAAGAAGGATAAAGCTGTTTTGCATTGATGCAGTCATATTCAATGGCATAGGCATTCCGCACCATTTTACAGTGTTCCAATCCCGGAACAGTGCGATACATAGCAAGCTGCACATCTTCTGGAAGGGATGAAGACATACCACTCAAATACATTTCATTGGTGTANAGTCCTTCCGGCTCAATNAATACCTGATGCCTTTCCTTATCTGCNAACTTAANCACCTTATCCTCTATGGAAGGACAATATCTTGGTCCCGTCCCCTCTATAATTCCTGCATAAATGGGAGAGCGATCCAGATTATTTCTGATAATCTCATGGGTCTGCTCGTTGGTATAAGTGAGCCAACAGGAAACTTGTTCCTTTTGAACAGATTCAGGATCTGTGGAAAAAGAAAAAGGAACCACCCTCTCATCTCCAAACTGCTCTTCCATCTTTGAAAAATCAATACTTCTCTTATCCATTCTGGCAGGAGTGCCTGTCTTAAAACGGCGCAGCTCAATTCCCATTTCCTTTAAAGAATCCGTCAAATGATTGGCAGCCTGTAAACCGTTAGGACCGGTATAAGTAATACTCTCCCCACAAAGACATCTTGCTTTGAGATAAGTTCCTGTACAGAGAATCACTGCCTTACATTCATAAATAGCACCGGTGAAAGTTTTTACACCTGTGATTTTCTTCCTTATTACCGCAGAAATAGCATTTTCTTCTTCCCACAACAATTCACAGACCTCTGCCTGTTTTATAGTTAAGTGTTCCTGATTTTCCAAAACCCTTCTCATAGCACGGGAATATTCCGCCTTATCTGCCTGAGCGCGCAGAGAATGAACGGCAGGGCCTTTGGACACATTCAACATTTTTGATTGAATAAAGGTCTTGTCGATATTTTTACCCATTTCTCCCCCAAGGGCATCTAATTCTCTCACCAGATGACCTTTGGAAGAACCGCCTATATTAGGATTGCAGGGCATCAAAGCAATACTATCCACACTGACCGTAAAAATTACGGTCTCAAGACCAAGTCTGGCACAGGCAAGGGCCGCCTCACATCCGGCATGTCCTGCTCCCACCACACAAACATCTACTTTTTCTCGTATTTCCGGCATTTTTATCTCCATTTCACTTCATAAAAATATTATATTATCTTTCTCAATTTCAAAAAGAACTATTTTCCCATACAAAACTTAGAAAAGATTTCTTCCACTAAATCATCTTCCACCTGTTCTCCGATGATTTTTCCAAGCTCTGCATATGCACTCATCAAATCAATAGAATAAAAATCTTCTTCCATTCCATCCTCAATGCTTTTCTTCACCATCTTTAAACTTTCAAATGCTGACAAAAGCGCTTCTTTATGCCTCATATTTGTGATGACAATTTCATTATTATTCTGAAGCTCACCTTGAAAAAACATCTCTTTTATCACATTTTCAAAATCATCAATTCCTGTATTCTCCTTAGTGGAAGTACGGATAATTCTGATGTTTTTTCCATAGTTATAGTTTTCAAAAGAATTTTTTATATTTTCTTCTGTCACAACAGCCTCTAAATCTGTCTTATTCAAAAGGATTATAACATTCTTATCAAAAATCAAAGAAATAATCTCTTTATCGCTTTCATCCAGCTCCACAGATGCATCCACCACATAGACGATCAAATCTGCATCCTTTGCATATTTCTTTGCACGGTCAACTCCTATTTTTTCTACGGTATCATCTGTGTCCCTGATTCCTGCGGTATCAATTACATTTAATCCAATGCCATGCAGCTTAATATGTTCCTCAAGAATATCCCTAGTGGTTCCGGCAACATCTGTTACAATCGCCCGCTCTTCTCCCACTAAAAGGTTCATCAGGGAAGATTTTCCGGCATTCGGCTTTCCCACAATAACAGTAGAAATGCCTTCCTTCAACAATCTTCCATTTTCTGCAGTCTCAATCAATTTTCCTATTCTACTGATTAAATTTTCTANTTTCACAAGCAANTTATCAGANTATCNATCCAANCTGATATGTTCCGGATCGTCCAACGCTGATTCAATAAAAGCAANTNCATNNATANTCTCNTCTCTANGNNNTNTTATNTNCTNATATNAATTTCNCTNCNGCTGATTTANGGAAGATTTNAAAGCAAATTCATTTTGAGAAGAAATAATATCCATAACTGCTTCTGCTTTTGTTAAATCTATTCTGCCATTTAAAAATGCCCTTTTTGTAAATTCTCCCGGTTCTGCCATTCTGGCGCCGGATTTTAATACTGCTTCCAAAATCTTCTGCATCACAAGGACACCGCCATGACAATTTATCTCTACAGTGTCTTCTGTAGTGTAACTGTTGGGAGCTTTCATCACTGAAACCATAACTTCGTCTATGATAGAATCATTTTCAACAATAAACCCATAATGAATAGTATGACTTTTTACACCACTCAATTTTCTCTGACCATATTTATTTCTGAAAATCCTGTCCGCCACAAAAATTGCTTCTTCACCACTGATGCGGATGATTCCAATGCCGGAATCCGATAATGCAGTAGCTATGGCAGCTATGGTATCTGTCTTCATACAAATCCTCATTTCTTTCATGTTCCATAAAAAACCGGATATATGAATTATATCATAATATCCGGTTTCGTAAATTACTAATTTTACTTTATTCTTTTATTTACTGTCTTTTCTTATACTCTCTATTTTCCTTAAAATCTCTGTTTTCCCGTCTCAAAGTAACTACAATTCTTCTAAAAGGCTCGTCTCCTTCACTGTGGGTAGTAACATATTTATCATTCTGCAGAGTAGAGTGAATTATACGTCTCTCATAAGGATTCATGGGCTCAAGGGATATGGACTTTCTGTTTCTCTTTACCTTATAAGCAATATTCTTTGCCAGATTCTCCAAAGTTTCTTTTCTTCTTTGACGATAATTTTCCGTATCTACCTTTACACGCACATATTCTTCCACATCTTTGTTTACTACCAAAGATAAAAGATACTGTAAAGAATCCAGAGTCTGTCCTCTTTTGCCGATTAAAACTCCCATATCATCTCCATTTAATTCAACATCCATGGAATGATTCTGCTCATCATATTTGATATCAACAGTAACTGTCAATTTCATAGCTTCAAATACATCATTTAAAAAGTCCCTTGCATTATCTTCTATACTGCATTTTTTAGCCGCTTTAATTACTGCAAGCTTAGAACCAATTCCCAAAAATCCGCTGGAACCTTCTTCAATAACTTCATAATCAAGCTTATCACTGGTAACTCCAAGCTTCTGACAAGCTTCTGTAACGGCATCACTCACTGTTTTAGCAGACACTTCAATATATTCCATATTCTTCTCCATTTCTATTTTATTTGTTATTTTTTTTGTTATATTCACTTACTTTATTTGCTTTTGCCATCATACTTCCTGGCTTTGCAGTTCTGACAGTTCTGGTTTCATCCAAAGCGTCACTACTGCTTCCTGTAGAAATATTTGCCCTGCTTTTAATATTTTTGGTACTCATATTGGCATAAGCGTTTAATTTTTCCTGCTGTTCCTTATACTTTTCCGCTTTTTTAGCGCTTTTAACCTGATTCTTTTTAATGATTTCATCAAAATCCATCTTGTCTATATGTTTATTGATGACCACCTGCTGAATACTCCTCACGATACTGCCGGCTACCCAATAAAGTCCCATACCAGAAGGAAGAGTAAAACAAAGCCATGCAGATATCAAGGGCATTACCATATTCATAGTATTTAAGGAAGAAGCCATTACTGCTTCTTTTTCGCTCTGTTCAGTATCCTGCTGAGGCATCAATTTTACATTAACCCATTGTGTTACAGCAGACAATATAGGAATGATGACAGCAGCTACCGCCATAAGCCATTTTCCGTTTGAAATCGCTTCTTTCATTAAATAAGAAGGAGAATTTCCTATATTCAAACCAAGAAAATTATTGTAATTACCAAGATTGGTAATGGTAAGAGAAACATTTTCCGCCAAAGAGGGAAAATTTTCGGAAATACTCAATAAATCAGTCGTTGAAGCTTTATTTAAACAGTCATTCAAAGTATTTTGTACATAACTTATATTTTCTCCTGCAACAAAACTTGCATTTTCAAACCTCTTTGTATACATGCCAGAGTTTGCAAAATTCTTAACAAGTTCTATTGCTCCTTCAGTATCAATAATGTTATCCACCAAAGGAAAGAATGCCTGTCTTACTTTTTCCACATAAGCAGGTATTGCATATATTACCCTGTACAATGCAAACAAAATAGGCATCTGAATCAACAAATACATACAACTGCCGGTAGGAGAAACTCCATATTTAGCATAAACTACCTGAATTTCTTCATTCTGTGCTATCTGAGAATCCGAATCTCTTTTACCCTTATATTTTTCCTGAATTGCTTGAATTTCCGGACCCATTTTTGCGGAAAGCTTGGAAAACTTCTGCTGCTTAATAGTAAGAGGCAGCATCAAAAGATTTACAACTATAGTAAATAAAATAATGGCAAGTCCAATATTAGGAATTCCAATAATATCTATAATATTGAAGATTCCTTCCATTATTTTGCCTAATACCCACGCTACCTGTCCTATAATAAAAGTAGAATCCGGGGTCATTATAATACCATTCATTTACATACCTCTCTTTGAAATTGGTAATCAGATTCAGGGAACTGGATCATAACCTCCCTTTGAAAACGGATTACATCTTAAAATCCTCCAAATAGCCAGAAAACTACCCTTTAAAGCACCATATTTTTCAATAGCTTCTATTCCATACTGAGAACAGGTAGGAATATAGGGACATTTCGTACTCTTCATGGGGGATAAATATTTCTGATAAAATCTGATACCGCCAATCAAAAATTTTTTCATACTATTTTAAACTTCCAACAAATGATGAAGTCTGCCAAGATGCAGCAATGCACTTTCAATATCCTTATAAACTGCAGAAGCTGCGTTTTGTCTGGCAATGATTACAATATCCAAACCACTATTGAATATACTTTCATGTAATCTGTAACTTTCTCTAATTAATCTCTTTACACGATGTCTTACAACACTATTTCCGACTTTTTTACTCACACTGATTCCAATTCTATTTCCATCCATGCTATTTTCTTTCACATACATAATCAGATATTTATTTGCATATGATTTACCGTTTTGATAAACAAATTGGAATTGGTGATTCTTCTTTAACGATTCTGAAAACTGCATTTGATTCCTTATCTTTCATTTCTCAATACTCAAATAAACAAGAGAAAAAAGGTCACATTCCTGTGACCTATGCGCATAATCTTTTTCTTCCTTTTGCACGTCTTGCTGCCAATACTTTTCTTCCGCCGGGAGTACTCATTCTGGCTCTAAAACCGTGAACCTTAGCACGATGACGCTTTTTAGGCTGATAAGTCATTTTCATGGAAAAGCACCTCCTTCTTTAAAATCCTGATAAACCACAGTTATACATTGAAGCCTGATTTCTGTAATATTTGCAAAAATATACCAAGAAAATAGCATATTTGATTTTATAAGAAAAATAGCATAATGTCAAGCAAAATAGGCATAAAAAANTATAATAAAAAAATAAAAAAAGTTATCCACATACATATACACCATTTTTATTCACATTTCACTTATCCACATTACATTTGTTATTTGTGGATNACTTGCATNTTTTGTAAGAATANCAATATATTTTATTTTATAAATATCCACATAAATTATAAATTATCTTATTTATGNACAACTTTATACACATAATGTGTATAACTTTATCCATTACCTGTTTAAAACTTGCATTTGAAATATTTCTAATTCTATATTACAATGGAAATTGTAGCGTTTATATTATATTATTGTGTTAAGAAAGGTCTATCAAATGGATGAAATCAGGAAAAATTGGACAATTATTAAAGAGACTGTCAGGAGAGAATACACTCTTTCTGACATTTCTTATCATACATGGGTAGAGCCTTTGGAATTTCACAATGTGGCGGACAATACAGTAAATATCATTATACCTTCTGATCAGGCCCATGCGTTGAATTATATTTCCAGCAAATACAGGAGCTTCTTTCAGGTAACTATCACAGAAATGTTTAATCATCAGTATGATGTGGCTTTTATATTGGAAAAAGACGCAGAATATGAAGATGCTTCCGAAAGTGAATTAATCAAAAACCCTAAATATATTGCAAATTATGAGAATGCAAATTTGAATCCAAGATATAAGTTTGACAGTTTTGTAGTAGGGAGTAACAATAAATTTGCCCATTCTGCTTCTTTGGCAGTGGCGGAAACCCCCGGTGAAACTTATAATCCCCTCTATCTTTATGGAGGACCAGGACTAGGAAAGACTCATTTAATGCATTCCATAGGACATTTTATCTTGGAACAGAACCCTGATACAAAAGTCCTTTATGTCACCAGCGAAGAGTTTACCAATGAAGTAATTGAATCTATTAGAAGCGGTAACGCTGCTTCTATGACAAAACTTCGTGAGAAATACAGGACTGTAGATGTTCTTATGGTAGATGACATACAGTTTATAATAGGAAAAGAAAGTACACAGGAAGAATTTTTCCATACTTTTAATGTGTTGCATGGGGCCCATAAACAAATTATACTTTCCTCGGACAAACCTCCAAAGGAGATGGAAACTCTGGATGAGCGTTTCCGCTCAAGATTTGAATGGGGACTTATAGCCGATATGCAGCCGCCGNACTATNANANCAGAATGGCAATTCNTCGCAAAAATGCCGAACATTATGNCCATANNCTGNANNAANAAATTATAAAGTNNATTGCAACCAATGNAAACATCAAATATCAGANAACTAGAAGGTGCTCTCAATAAGATTATTGCATTTGCAAAATTAAATAAGGTAGATTATATGACTCTTCCTTTGGCGGAAGAAGCTTTAAAGGATGTTATTTATCCCAATAAGCCGAAAGAAGTTACCCCTGCTGCTATCATTAATGTAGTATCAGAACATTTTGGGGTAAATCCTGAGGATATTACTTCCAAAAGACGTAACTCAGAGTTTGTACTTCCCCGCCAGATTGTTATGTACCTTTGCTATGAGATGATTGACCAGATTTCTTATATGAATATAGCAAAGCTTTTGGGCAAAAAGGATCATACTACAGTTATCCACGGAGTGAGCAAAGTAAAATCAGAGATTCAAAGTAATGAAGAATTAAGAAACAAAATCGACATTATTAANAAGAAAATTAATCNCTGATATGTGATTTCTGTTGATAACCNTAAAATTNGAAAAATGCTGAAAATAAAGGNTGTGTATAAGTTCATACTTATTNTGAACTTATTATTTAACAATTCACATCTTTTCCATTCCCTTTTTCCTCTAAAAATAGTATAATAGAAGTAGTTTTGCACATATCAACACTTATTACTAATTANAATATTAAATTATTTATATATTTATATTATTTGTCCCGNACAGATTACCTNTGGANAAATAATCCCATAAACAGGAAGGAGCTATATACATATGAAGTTAGTCTGTTCAAAATCAAATCTTTTAAATGGTGTACAAATTGTATCAAAAGCTGTTCCTAATAAAACTACCATGTCTATTTTAGAATGTATTATGGTGGATGCTACTAAAGGAACTATAACTTTAACGGCAAACGACATGGAACTTGGCATTGAAACTACCATAGAAGGAGATATTATCGAAAAAGGAATGATTGCGTTAGATGCAAAAATTTTCTTAGAGATTGTGCGCAAGCTTCCTGACAGCGATATTACCATTGAAACAGATTCCACATATAAGACTACCATTACCTGTGAAAAGGCTAAATTTAATATTATAGGAAAGTCGGGAGAGGATTTTTCTTATCTTCCTGCCATTGAAAAAAATGGAAGTGTTATCATCAGCCAATTTACCTTAAAAGAAGTTGTGAGGCAGACAATATTTTCTATCTCTGACAATGACAATAATAAATTAATGTCAGGAGAATTGTTTGAGATAGACGGGGATGAGCTTAAAGTGGTTTCTTTGGATGGACATCGTATTTCTATCCGCAAAATTAAGCTGAGAGATCAATATGAACACAAGAAGGTTATTGTTCCCGGAAAGACTTTAAATGAAGTGAGTAAGATTGTTTCAGGAGATGCGGACAAGGACGTTATGATTTCCTTTGATCCAAATCATATTATTTTTGAATTCGGAAATACCACTGTGGTTTCCAGGCTTATAGAGGGAGAGTATTTCCAGATTAATCAGATGCTCTCAAGCGATTATGAGACCAAGATAAAAATAAACAAAAAAGAATTTTTAAATTGTATAGACAGAGCTACTCTTCTGGTGAAAGAAGGAGATAAAAAACCTATTATAATCAATGTAAATGATGAGGTCATGGAGCTTAAGATTAATTCCGTTTTAGGAAGCATGAATGAAGACATTGATATTGAAAAGAGCGGCAAGGATATTATGATTGGATTTAATCCTAAATTCTTGATTGATGCACTCCGTGTCATTGATGATGAAGATGTGGATTTGTATATGGTAAATCCTAAGGCTCCCTGTCTTATTAAAAATCTTGAGGAAAGCTATATTTATATGATATTGCCGGTGAACTTTACTACAGTAAATTAATTTTGTATCTTGCATATTAAAAAAGCATCGCAGAAATGAGGGATTGTATGCAAAAAATTCAATTGAGAGATGACTTTATTAAACTCGGTCAGGCGCTGAAATTGGCTGGCTTGGTGGAATCTGGGGTGGATGCAAAATATGTGATTCAGGACGGACTTGTAAAGGTAAACGGAGAAGTGGAAACCAGAAGAGGTAAAAAGTTAGTAGATGGTGACGAGGTCACTTACAATGGTGAAACTTTTAAAATAGAAGCTTAAACGGAAATGGGGATTAAGATGGTTATTAAATCAATAGAATTGGCTGATTATAGAAATTATAAATCCCTTAATCTGAAATTTGACAGAGGAACCAATATTCTTTACGGAAACAATGCTCAGGGAAAAACAAATATATTGGAAGCTATTTATGTAGCTGCCACCACCAAATCCCACAAGGGAAGTAAAGATAGAGAAATTATTCAATTTGATAAAGAGGAATCTCACATTAGGGTTTATTTGGAAAAAGAAGATGTGGAAACAAGAATAGATATGCATCTTCGTAAGGCAAAGTCTNAGGGAATAGCCATAGATGGGCAAAAAATAAAAAAGGCTGCAGATTTATTAGGTCTTTGCNATGTGGTGTTTTTTTCTCCTGAAGATTTGGGAATTATAAAAAATGGACCTGCAGAGAGACGCAGGTTTGTGGATATGGAACTTTGCCAGCTGGACAGCTTTTATCTTTATAACCTCAATCATTACAACAAAATCATCAATCAAAGAAATACTCTTTTGAAAGATANGTNTATGAATCCTGATTTAAAGGAAANTTTGAATATATGGGATATGCAGCTTGTATCCTATGGGACTAAGATTATTNAGNGAAGAAGNCTTTTTNTGGAGCAGTTAAATAAGATTATTTATGAGATTCACAAAAAACTTTCCGGAGATAAGGAAGAAATACATATTGTTTATGAGCCTAATGTAGAGATAGAAGAATTTGCGGATAAACTGAAATATAGCAAAGACAGGGATATGAAATCAAAAATGACTTCCGTTGGTCCTCACAGAGATGATTTTTCTTTTGTGGTTGGAGATGTGGATATCCGAAAATTCGGTTCCCAAGGGCAGCAGCGAACGGCGGCATTATCCTTGAAATTATCAGAGATTGAATTGGTAAAGCAGATAACAAAGGATACGCCGGTTCTACTTTTGGATGATGTATTGTCCGAGCTTGACAGGGACAGGCAAAATTATCTTTTAAACAGCATAGGCGGTATTCAGACGATTATCACTTGTACCGGTCTGGAAGAATTTGTAAATAACAGATTTGAGATAAATAAAGTTTATAAAGTGTCTGACGGAACTGTCTCGGATGGGGAAGTTTAAATAAGCAAATACAAGTTAAAGCTTTTAAGAAGTAAGAAAAATCATACAGAAGCGAGGAAAATAATGAGCGAAGAAAATATTAGCAACACAACAGTGGACCACGAGTATGGAGCCGATCAGATTCAAATTCTGGAGGGCTTGGAAGCTGTGCGCAAAAGACCCGGTATGTATATAGGTACCACTGCTTCCAGAGGTCTTCATCATCTGGTTTATGAAATTGTGGACAATTCCGTGGACGAGGCATTGGCAGGAGCCTGTGACACTATAGAAGTTACCATTAATGAGGGTAACTCCGTTACTGTCATTGATAATGGACGCGGTATTCCCATCGGTGTAAACCATAAGGCGGGTATCCCTGCAGTTGAAGTAGTATTTACGGTTCTTCATGCTGGAGGAAAATTTGGAGGTGGAGGATATAAGGTATCTGGCGGCCTTCATGGAGTGGGCGCTTCTGTGGTAAATGCATTGTCTGAGTGGCTTGAAGTGGAAATTTTTCAGGAGGGCAAGATTTACAAGCAGCGTTATGAAAGGGGAAAGGTATGTTATCCCTTGAAAGAAATAGGTACCTGTCCTGAAGAAAAGACGGGCACTAAAGTTACATTTTTGCCGGATAAAACTATTTTTACGGAAACCACGGTTTTTGAATTTGATATCTTGAAGAGAAGATTGAGGGAGATGGCTTTCCTTACAAAAGGTCTGCGCATTATTTTAAGAGATAATAGAATCCCGGAAAAAACGTCGGAAGAAGATTCTGAAAATATTGATGTTTCAGAGCCTTTTAAGCCTAGGGTATCGGAATTTTGTTATGAGGGAGGTATCAAAGAATTTGTAACTTATTTAAACAAGAGCAAAACTCCCCTCTATGAGGATATCCTTTATTTTGAGGGAGAAAAAAACGGAGTTTATGTTGAGGTATCTTTCCAGCACAATGATTCTTATAATGAGAGTGTGTTCAGCTTTGTAAATAACATTAACACGCCGGAGGGCGGAACCCATTTGCAGGGCTTCAGAAATGCCACTACTAAAACATTTAATGATTATGCCAGAAGCTCAAAGCTTTTAAAAGACAGTGAGCCTAATTTGTCCGGCGAAGATATCAGGGAAGGTCTCACTGCAATTATAAGCGTTAAGATTGAGGATCCTCAGTTTGAGGGTCAGACTAAGCAAAAGCTTGGAAACAGTGAAGCCAGAGGGGCTGTGGATTCTATTGTAAGTGAACAGCTTACTTATTTTCTGGAGCAGAATCCAATGGTTGCAAAATCCATTTGCGAAAAATCCATTTTGGCCCAGAGAGCAAGGGAAGCTGCAAGAAAAGCCAGAGATTTAACCAGGAGAAAAACTGCTTTGGAAGGATTGTCCCTGCCCGGAAAGCTTGCAGATTGTTCCGACAAAGACCCTAAAAATTGTGAGATTTACATTGTTGAGGGAGACTCCGCAGGAGGCAGTGCAAAAACTGCTCGTTCCCGCGCTACTCAAGCTATTTTGCCTCTTCGAGGAAAGATTTTGAATGTGGAAAAAGCAAGGCTTGATAAAATTTATGCCAATGCGGAGATTAAAGCGATGATTACTGCATTTGGCACGGGCATTCATGAGGATTTTGATATCAGCAAGCTTCGCTATGACAAAATTATACTCATGACCGATGCGGATGTGGACGGCGCTCATATCAGTACCTTACTGCTTACTTTTATATACAGATTTATGCCGGATTTGATAAAGGAAGGACATGTTTATCTGGCAAAACCGCCTCTGTATAAATTGGAAAAAAATAAAAACGTATGGTATGCCTACAGTGATGAAGAGCTTGAAAAAATTATTNAGGAAGTGGGAAGGGATCAGAATAATAAAATTCAGCGTTATAAAGGACTTGGTGAGATGGATNCGGAACAGCNCTGNNAAACNACCATGGANNCTGAAAGAAGAANTCTGCTCCGGGTAAATTATGACGAGGAGATGGAGTCCGAGCTGGATCTGACCTTTACCACTTTGATGGGCGACAAGGTAGACCCCAGGCGTGAATTTATTGAAGAAAACGCAAAGTTTGTGAAAAATCTTGATATTTAGGCAGTAAGAAACGAATGGAGGAATTATGGACGACAATATTTTTGATAAAATCCATGAGGTGGATTTAAAGGAAAGGATGGAGACTTTCTATATAGATTACGCCATGAGCGTAATTGCATCCCGTGCCCTTCCGGATGTGAGAGATGGTCTTAAGCCGGTGCAAAGGCGTGTTCTTTATTCCATGATTGAGTTGAATAACGGTCCTGATAAGCCCCACCGTAAAAGTGCGCGTATTGTCGGCGATACCATGGGTAAATATCACCCTCATGGAGACAGCTCCATTTATGGCGCTTTGGTAAATATGGCTCAGGATTGGTCCACCAGATATCCTTTGGTGGACGGACATGGAAACTTTGGTTCCATGGACGGTGACGGCGCCGCTGCAATGCGTTACACTGAAGCACGTCTTTCCAAGATTTCCATGGAACTCTTGGCCGATATCAATAAAGATACGGTTGATTTCGTGCCGAACTTTGACGATACGGAAAAAGAGCCTTTAGTGCTTCCCAGCCGTTATCCTAATCTTTTGGTAAACGGAACTACCGGAATTGCAGTGGGAATGGCTACTAATATTCCTCCTCACAATTTAAGAGAAGTCATTAATGCCGTAGTAAAAATTATTGACAACAGGGTAATAGAAAACAGAGCCACCGATATTGAAGAAGTTATGGAAATTGTAAAGGCTCCTGATTTTCCTACCGGAGGATTAATTTTGGGTACCAGAGGCTGTGAGGAAGCTTACCGTACAGGAAGAGGTAAAGTCAGGGTTCGCGCCGTGACGGATATCGAGACCCTGCCAAACGGTAAAAATCAGATTGTGGCCACAGAACTTCCTTACATGGTGAACAAAGCCAATCTCATTGTTAAAATTGCCGAATTGGTAAAACTAAAGAAAATTGACGGAATCACTGACATCAGGGACGAATCCAACAGAGAGGGCGTCCGGGTAGTCATTGAACTCAGAAAAGATGCAAACGCAAATGTGATTTTAAATCAGCTTTATAAGCATACTCAACTTCAGGATACCTTTGGAGTGATTATGCTGGCTCTGGTCAACAATGAGCCGAAGGTCATGAACCTTCTTGATATGCTTACTCATTACATAAAGCATCAGGAAGATGTTGTTACCAGAAGAACAAAATATGAGTTAAACAAGGCGGAGGAAAGGGACCACATTTTACAGGGTCTTTTGAAAGCCCTTGACTTTATTGACGAAGTTATCGCTATCATCCGCGGAAGCGAAAATACACAGATTGCAAAGAGCAGNCNGATNGANNGNTTTGAATTGGATGANGTCNAGGCCCAGGCTATTGTGGATATGAGACTCCGTGCTCTGACCGGTCTGGAAAGAGAAAAGCTTGAAAATGAGCACAAGGAGCTTCAGATACGCATTGCAGAGTTAAAAGCAATTCTGGCGGACGAAAAGCTGCTTTTGGGCGTTATCAAAGAAGAAATCATGATAATCGGTGAGAAATACGGAGATGACAGACGCAGCAAAATCGGATTTGATGAATTTGATATTTCCATGGAAGATTTGATTCCCGTGGACAATACTATAATCGCCATGACAAGACTTGGCTATATCAAGCGCATGACTGTGGATAATTTTAAGGCGCAGAACCGCGGCGGCAAAGGCATCAAGGGAATGCAGACCATCGAAGATGACTATATCGAAGATTTGCTTATGACCACCAATCATCACTATTTAAATTTCTTCACTAACTTTGGAAGAGTTTATCGGTTGAAGGCATATGAGATTCCCGAGGCGGGCAGAACCGCCAGAGGCACAGCCATTATTAATCTGCTTCAGCTTGCTCCCGGTGAGAAAATTACCGCAATGATTCCCATTAAGGAGTATGATGATAATAAGAATTTATTTATGGCTACCAAAAACGGAATCGTAAAGAAGACGCCTCTTTCAGAATTTGTCAATATCCGTAAAAACGGATTGACGGCCATCAGTTTAAGAGATNATGATGNGTNGATTGAAGTAAAAACTACGGAAAATGACAGTGAAATCTTTATGGTGACGAAACAGGGTATGTGCATCCGGTTTAAAGAGACTGACGTGAGAGCTACTGGAAGGGCGTCCATGGGCGTTATCGGAATGAATCTGGCGCCCGGTGATGAAATCAAAGGAATGCAGCTGAAGATTCAGGGCGAATACCTTTTGATTGCATCTGAAAAAGGTATGGGCAAGCGCACCCTGATGGAAGAATTTAATTTGCAGCACCGCGGCGGTAAGGGCGTGAAGTGTTACAAGATTACCGAAAAGACCGGTGATGTAATGGGCGTCAAGGCAGTAAACGAAGACAATGAAGTGATTATGATTACTACGGAAGGTGTCGTTATCAGAATCAGGGTTTCNGATATTTCCACCTTGGGACGAATCACCTCCGNCGTGAAGTTGATTAACCTTGAAAAAGATGTAATTTTAGCCCAGATGGCGAAAGTGAAGGACAGGGTATCCAACGGAGAGCAGGAGTTTGATGATGTGGACGAAGCTTTGGAGGAAATTGGAAATGATTTAGGGGAAGATAATCTTCCAAACGAAGATACCTGATGAAAAATCTATAACAGACAGAATAAAACAGTAAAATAAGGCGGAGCAATAAATTGATGACAATCAATTTATTGTTTCGTCTTAAAATGTGTAGAAGTTCTATAGAATTGAGGAGAATTATTATGAGTTCATATCAAATTTTTTTGGATTTGGCGATTATTATTATCTTTTCTAAATTTTTTGGGCTGCTGGCAAGGAAATTCAAAGCCCCTCAGGTGGTGGGAGAAATTGTTGCGGGTTTGTTAATCGGACCCAGCATATTGGGTCTTGTGGAGCAGACTGACTTTTTAACCCAGATGGCGGAAATAGGAGTGATTCTCTTGATGTTTTCCGCAGGTCTTGAAACAAATTTAAGAGATTTGATGAAAACAGGGCTTAAGGCATTTTTGATTGCATGCTTTGGGGTATTTGTGCCTTTGGTGGGAGGAACCCTTTTGTATATGGCATTTTATGGAACCGCTCCCTTTGGCTCCGATAAGTTTTATCAAGCTCTGTTTATTGGCGTTATTATGACGGCTACCAGCGTGAGTATTACGGTTCAGTCCCTCAGAGAAATGGGAAAATTAAAGGGAGAAATCGGAACCACCATTGTCAGCGCTGCTATCATTGATGATGTTATCGGCATTCTGGTGCTGACTTTTGTAATCGGCTTTAAAAATCCCGATTCTCATCCCGGAAAAGTAGTCATTAACACGGCACTGTTTTTCCTGCTTGCCATTGTGCTGGGATTCATTTTATATAAGATTTTTAACAAGGTGGATATCCGTTATCCCCATACCCGCAGAATCCCTATCCTAGGTCTGGCATTATGCTTTATTTTTGCCTATGTGGCGGAGGTTTATTTTGGAATTGCAGACATTACGGGAGCTTACATAGCAGGCATTATTCTGTGTTCCATCCGGGATTCCGAATATATTGAAGAAAAAATTGACACCAATTCCTATATGCTTTTTGGCCCCGTATTTTTTGCAAGTATTGGCTTAANGACCAATATTGACAATGTGACAGGCGGAATTATCCTCTTTGCCATTGNTTTTGTGGCTGTGGCATTAATCTGTAAAATCGTGGGCTGCGGACTGATAGCAAGAATCTGCGGATATAAAGGAAATGACGCCCTGAAAGTAGGAGTGGGAATGATGACCCGGGGCGAGGTGGCATTGATTGTATCCCAGAAAGGATTATCCGTNGGAATGCTGTCCTCGGTATATTTTACCGCAGTGATTCTGCTGATTATTGTTTCCAGCATTCTGACTCCTATATTGTTGAAGCTGCTGTATGCAAAAGATAAAGGAGAATAAAAATGACGCAAAACAATGCTTTTGAAGCTGCAAAGGAAAAGGTTATAGGAGTTGACAGGCAGAGGCTTGGAATCGGCACATTATCAGAAAAAACCGTGCATGCCATTTTAAAAAATTACTATGAGCCGGACGAGGATAAACAGGAAATCCCCATTGAAAATTATGTGGCGGATATCTATGCCGATGGTGAAATTATAGAGATTCAGACCAGACAGTTTGACCGAATAAGGAATAAACTGTCTGTTTTTCTGCCTCTTTATCCTGTAACTGTGGTTTATCCTATTCCTAGAGAAAAATGGGTGATATGGATAGATGAAGAGAGCGGTGAATTAAGCAAAAAAAGAAAATCCCCTGCAAAGGGAAATCCTTATCTGGTTTTTAAGGAATTGTACAAAATTAANATGTNTTTAAAGGAGCCAAATCNCAGGTTTAAATTAGTATTNTTGGACATGGAGGAATACCGCTTGTTAAACGGATGGAGCGGTGACAGAAAAAAAGGTTCCAGCCGCTTTGACAGAATTCCCACCGAATTGGTGGAAGAGGTTGACATAAGCTGCCTTCAAGATTATATGCAGTTTGTGCCCTATGAGCTACCGGAAGAATTTACCACCAAAGATTTTGCGAAAGCGGCGCATATTCCCCTTCGTCTGGCGCAGACAGTTTTGCATATTCTGCATTATGTGGGAACAGTGGAACGAGTGGGGAAGCGAGGAAAAAGTTATTTGTACCGGGCGGAGTGAATTCAGGCGGAGTGAGAAAAGCTCAAGTTGACGAAGAAGTTGACAAAAAAAGCCGTTTATGCAAAAATAGACCGGCATCATACNNAATACTTNATANATATTCCCGAAACACANGAAAATATTATGCTTGGAATCGNATTAAATTATATCCGTTTTGGGGTTGAAGAACCTAATTTATTCCGTTTTCTTTTTCAATCGGGATTTGCAGCCCAAAATAATCTGCTTGAAATGATAAATTCTGAGGAACTCACACCTGTTATTTCTGTAATGCAGAAAGCTATGAATACCAACATGGAACAGACAAAAAAAGTTTTTGTAACGCTTGCGCTATTTGTTCATGGATATGCTAGTATCATTGTCAATAATTCATTGGAATATGATGAAAAGCTCATAACAACACATTTGAAACAAGTATATACAGGTGCGATATTAGCCATAAAGGAGGAAAAATCCTCTGAAGGAGAATTAAAATGAAAAAATTATACGAGAAAAACGAACTGACCTTTACGATTGTCTGGATTGTGACTTATTGCGTTCTGCAATCCTTTGCAAATTCGCTAAATGAACAAATTGGGATCTCATATTTTGCAAGTGCTGTTTTTTGTATTATACAATCTGTTTATATCTTTGTTTTTATTCAAAAAAACGGCCTGATGAAACGGTATGGGCTTTGTAAATCTTCTGTATCCGCCCACAGGTTTCTTTACTATGTGCCTCTAATTATTTTAGCCATGGGAAACCTTTGGAACGGNGTGGCTGTCAATGNTTNTTTGNCGNGTATCATATGTCATANTGTCTGTATGCTTTGTGTCGGNTTTTNAGAGGAAGTGATTTTCAGNNGCTNTCTTTNTAAGGCCANGGCNAAAANGAANGTAAAANCNGCAATTATCGTTTCAAGCGTAACCTTTGGCATAGGACATTTGGTGAATTTATTCAATGGCAGCGGTATGGATTTGGTAAATAATTTGTGTCAGATCAGCTTTGCGGTTGCGGTAGGTTTCCTGTTCGTAACCATATTTTACCGCAGCGAAAGTCTGCTTCCCTGTATTATTACTCATTCTGCAATTAATTCCCTCAATACTTTTGCAAATGAAGCGGGATTAACGGTGGAAAAGCAAATTATTTATGTTCTTGTTATGATTGTTTTAACTGTGGCATATACTTTATTTCTTATAAAGACGCTGCCGGAAAATCAGAGTTCAAATGGAATGACGAAGTAATCAGGTCTATAACCAATTCTGAAAATATTCCCGAAACACTGATTTCATTTTCACTGTCAGCAATATTTTCGCACTCTGTTGATTTTCCTTCTTTTACATAATAAATATTACATTTTTTTCCTTCATTGATAACATTTACTATGTTTTTTTCCGGAATATGCACAATTGTTTTTGCCTTCCATTGGTTAATATCCAGCCTTCCCATAATCTTATCAACAGTAATTTCATAATCTGTCTTTGCTGTAAATTCCAGCCTTCCACTGCTGTCTGAAATCATGATTTGCTCTGCATCACCGTCGTATTCCAAACGGTTCAGATGAAGATTACTTATCGCAAGAAGTTTAACGCTGGCTGCAATTTCGCAATGATCAGAATATTTATTCGGAAGAATAATCTCAACTGTCAGCGACTCCTCCGCTTCATAGCGGCTTAGCTTATTTTTGTTAAGACAAATTACATCAAGCCTATTTTTTCTGTCATCCAGCTTTATCTTAAACATGGAACCTATATTCTCAAGAGTTTCAGAGAACAACTTAACATGCAGCTTCTCATCATCGCCTGATGACAGCATGATTGTAGCCGCACTGCCAATATTGACATCAAAATGTTTCTCACAGTCAATGTCATAAATGGTTTCACTAGTATACATAAATGTTTCCGGGGTTTTCATTGTGACGGAATTCATAAGCAGTTCATCTATAGTCATCTTAAAGATTTCTGCTATGATTACCATATTTTCAATATCCGGTAACCCTTTTCCGGTTTCCCACTTCGTAATAGCCTGCCTTGTAACACCGATTCTCTCGGCAAGCTGCTCCTGTGAAATCCCTTCTTTTTTTCGTATTTCTTTTAATTTTTCAGAAAAATTCATACTATTGCCTCCTCAATGTACATTTTATTCTTTTAAAAGTGAATATGCAGTAATTTTTTTGATTGGTGCTGAAAGTAGTACACTGATCACAAATGCCGCGGCAGTAAACATCATGGCAAATACAATTAATANCCAGACAGATACTTCAAAATGATTTTTTACAGCTCCAATCAGGGAAAAAATGGTATTGTTGATTGCGGGAAGATACCACAGTCCGGCTATTACTGAAATAATTGACGCCACAGCCACAACGGGTATAAACTGAAGCGCAGNCTTAACCGNAAGNTGCCTGTNTGTGTATCCAATGNCTTTATAGATGCCAAATTCCTGTNTGCGTCTGCTTATCATTGAATTTATGATCACATACAGCACAAGCAGTACCATCAGAACGGAAATCACAAACAGGATTATCACGATTACAGAAACAATACCCGCATACATCATTCTGCCATTTTCACTCATTTGTTCAAAATTTACTGATGATTTAATGACTGCATCGTTGTTTTTTTCGTACTCATTTATAAACTCATCGGCATTTTTATCATATAAGTAAACATTGACGGAGTTTGTTGTATCGCCGATTTTTTCGTATCCCTTCCTTGTCAGCTGGCATACTGCTCCTGCGTTATTAACGCTTTGAATATATCCGGTTACGATGTAATCTGCCGATTTACTGTTGGCTGTCAGCTCTATTTTACCACCGATAGGATACTCATCCGAAATGGCACTTCCCACTGCGACTTCATTCTCTTTCACAGGACTTTTGCCCTCATAACAGATATTATTGGTTGTTTTTGAAAAATCTTCACACACAAAGGCAGTAAGAGTTCCGTCTTCATAACTTACGGGTACAGAAGCATATTCCAAAACAAGCCTTACATGATTGTCGTTGTGAAGAAGTTCCTTAAGTTCCGTCATTTTTTCATCCTCTGCCGTAAAAATAACAGACGGTAATTCTTCCGAAAGTGTATTCATAAAATTATCCGGCCTGACATTTACATTGTATAGGAGTGTTCCAGCGAAAGACAGCAGCACCATGATACCAAATGAGACAATAAATAATAATATATTTTGTCCCGCCGATTCGTCTCCGGTGATGCCTCTTATGGCATTGATCGGCTCTAATTTATGTATTTTCCCTGCTGAAAGATAGGAAAAAAGTAATATTGTGCATGTCAGTGTCAGTATTACAATCAGCAAAGCCATGATATCAAAATCAGGCGTATAGGAAAATCCTGACTGAATTGCCAGAATACCTGCTACGAAAGGCAGGACTGCATAGGACAGAGCTATTCCAATTACCGTGGCGGCAATACCTACAAGCATGTAGGGCATAATTGTCCCCGCAATAATCAGATTGCTTGTATAACCAACCGCTTTTNATACTCCNNTCTGTGCCNNCTCGCCNTCGATTGCGCTTCGGATTCGAAAGTTACTGAGGAAAATACTCACTACAAGTATAATAGCCGCAAGCGCTAAAAAGATAACGATAAGAAGGGTACAGACCATGGTTCTGGTCTGCTTTGAGGTGTCCCTGTCACTGATATTTAATAATGCAATCCCTTTTTCTCTTAACATTTCAGAGATTGTATTTTTCATTTTGCTTAAATCAGCGGAGTTAGTCGTTTTTATACAATATTCCGCAATGACATGATCACTATATTCCTGTGCAAAGTCCTCATAGACAGCTTCGGGAAAATATCCGCCGATCATTCCGGTACCGTAATTTCCATACTGCATTTCCAATACAATTCCACCAATATCATAGGTATGCTCTTTGCCATCTATGGAATAAGTAATACTGCCGCCTTCTGTAAAGCCGCCTAATTCCTTCATATACATAGGAATGGAAACGGAAACTTCACTCTTTTTGGAATATTCTGCAACATCAAGCAGATTCAATGTTCTTTCCTCATCAAGATTATAAAAAACAGTATTCATGTCAAAATCAGAGCCTGCAAATTCACGGACTGTTACGGTGGTAAATACCCCGTCATGTTTTTCAACAAATGATGCCCCGTCAATTTCTTTCACTTCTGTGAGCAAATCTTTATTGTCCTGAATCTGTGGAATAATAAAATTGATATCCGCTGCATCAAGCTTATCAAACAGGCTGTCATAAGCGTTGAATGTTTGAAAAGCAAGCACAAGAGCAATATTTATAATAAATGCGGTCAGGCAGATAAACACCCCGAAGGAACTATATTGTCCCTTTGCTTTTTTCAGATTATGCAGAGTGAGGGTGGATATTTTTTTCATGCTGAGAAAATTCATGATGCGAAGCTTCATTTTTACCACCCCATTTCTTTAATGAATTTATCAAGTTTTTCAGTTCTTTCGGCATTGTCCTGTTCGAAATCCCCCAGATCGCACTCACCAAAGATTTTTCCGTCTTTAATATAAATGATACGGTTTCCCCGCAGGGCTGATTTTTTGTCATGGGTAACCATGACGATGCTCTGTCCTCTCTGGTGCAGTGAAGTAAACACATCAAGGACTGCCCCCGAATTTGCAGAATTTAACGCGCCTGTGGGTTCATCTGCAAAAAGTACATTAGGACTGTTGATCACTGCCCTGACAATACCCGCCCTTTGTGCTTCTCCTCCCGAGATTTGGGAAGATGTTTTTCTCCATGTGTTTTCAGGAATATTTACCAAAGAAAACAGCTTTTTTGCACGGTTTTTGATGTCTTCTTTGTCTTTGCTTGTCAATACTCCTGCCGTAATGACATTATCCATAAGGTTCATCTTATCAATCAGGTAAATTTGTTGGAATACAAATCCACACTGCTTCCGCCGAAACACAGCTAACTTGTCATTGTTCAGTTTCGTAATGTCCGTTCCGTCAAAGTGAATCTCCCCGCCGTCTGGCTTATCCATCCCTGAAAGGGAATACATCAGGGTAGACTTGCCTGCCCCCGATGAACCCATGATAACAGTAAAATCCCCCTTGTAAATATCAATATTCAGGTCTGAATAGATAACCTGAATGCTTTCGCCTTTGCCAAAAGCTTTTTTCAAATGCTTTGCCGATATGACTACTTGCTTGTTCATAACACAACCACCTTTCTTTTTGCTATGTGACAATCATAATGAAAAAGCCCAAGTTGCGCTACCAACAGTTATATACATTTGATTTTTTTATGCTACTTTTCGTTTCATATTTAAAGTAGCAATGCGTTGTGAAACACTTGAATATGCAGATATTTTCTGATATAATAATCTCGAAATTTTATGTCATAAACAGATTTGAATGGATGTCGAAAAAGCGGACAATAGGTGTAAAACGGAAGCAAAGGACAGAAGTTCAGAATTGATAAGGAGATATAGTTGTGCAGAACCTTCAGAAAAAAGGAAGAATCATCGCATTTGCGATATGTGTAATCCTCATCTTGTCCAATTCCATAACAGTAACAGCAGCCGACGGACAGTCGTCTAATAATCGGACGGTTAAAGCCGGCATTTTCTACTTCGAGGGTTATCATATGAAGGACGAAGAGGGCAGATTGACTGGCTATGGTATTGAATTTCTAAACCTTGTCTCCGAATATTCCCATTTGAATTTCCAATATACAGGCTATGACAATTCTTGGAATGAAATGCTGACCATGCTGGAAAATGGTGAGATTGACATGGTAACCACTGCCCGTAGGACTGCAGAGCGGGAGGATAAATTCGCCTTTTCTCTTCCCATAGGCAGAAACAGTACTGTTCTCTCAGCCCGGGCCGATAATTTACAGCTGCACAGCGGTGATTACAAAACTTATAATGGAATGACGGTGGGACAGCTGACGGGAAGCAGCCAGAACCAGAGTCTGGTGGAGTTTGCTCAGGAGAAGGGATTTTCCTTCAGGGTAAAGGAATACGAGGATTCCGATGAGCTTATGGCCGCTTTGCAGAATGGCGAGATTGATGCAATCCTTTCTAGTAATCTGAGAAAGGCTGAAAATGAAAAGACATTGGATATTATCAAGGAGGATAATTTTTACGCAATTGTCAGAAAAGACGACAGGTCGCTACTTAATGAAATCAATTATGCCATTGAACAGATGGATCAGAATGAGGGCGATTGGAAAAATGTTTTGTATTACCGCTACTATGGTCCAGTTTATTC
>WFLX010175771.1_pt1 | contig 36986 bp, 9 predicted proteins | sample 4967041 | NCBI WGS metagenome assembly WFLX01 (sample SAMN12857096, study PRJNA449069) | gut metagenome | isolation source: stool from male and female vole | host: Microtus ochrogaster | place: USA:Florida | collected 2017
TACATGCAGCTCGACGAGATGCTTCTATAATCCTCTCATAGTTTGGATTTAACGGAATCTGAGGGGCTAATGGCATCGTCTTGATCTTATTTTTCCAATATCTTTCTGATTTTTGGTAGATAGGACGATCCACTAGCTTGGATTCAGCAAGAACATAATCCCTAAAGCTTACCTCGATTGATTCTGGATTATAGCTTAAATCATTATAATACCTTACAAGATCCCGCATAATTATCTGCATACTCCAAGCATCTGCAATCAATANGTCAAAACTAAGATGAATTCTGGAGATTGATTCGCTGNCTCTTCCTATAACAATATGAAAGAGTGGCCACTGCACATAATCTATCACCTCATGTNACAGTTTTTCTCTAACTCTTATTNTTTCATCGTCATGGATAAAACCATTCTTANCTCGACTATCATATCGTTCAATTTCATATTCGGGAACCTTNTNTAGTATTNTTTGCTCCGCTTGTNCGGTAAACACAGTTCTTAACATATCATGTCTATTTATTACTTTCATCAGAGCCTTTTTAAACTGACCGACCGATAAGTCTTTAACGTCAAATTCATAATATATATGGGTTGCAACGGAACTCATTCCGTAAACTCCCTTTTGNCTTCCAACCCAATATGCCTGTTGAATATCTGTTAACATAAATTTCTCATATTTATTTGCTTTATCTGGTGTAATTTGTTCAATATCGTTACTTTCCGTATCTTCTTTATCTTTCTCTTGAATCATCATAGAGATTTTAGCAACCGTTGAATTNTTGAAGATNTCCATTAATGTAAAAANAACATGATACCGATTCTNTATCTCTGAAATNAGCCTAATNGCAAGTAGTGAATGACCACCAATCATAAAGAAGTCATCATATATGCCAAAGGAGTTTATATTCAGTAACTTCTCAAACATAGCATATAGTTCCGATTCCGTTTCATTTCGTGGTAACATTACTTCCTTATGGTCATCAATCACAATCTGCTCTTGAATTTGATATAGCTGCTTACGATCGATCTTTCCATTCGGAGCAAGCGGAAGCTTTTGGACAAAGAAAAATCTCGATGGTATCATAAATACAGGAAGTGTTTCACTTAAATATTTCTTCATATCATCCAACTCAATTTTATCTATTGCCAACTCTATATATGCGATCAAAATATCATTGTCTAATTGATCTTTTGAAGCATTTACCACTACTTCATGTACCCCTGCATATTGTTTTATTTTATTTTCAATCTCTAGTATTTCAATACGATATCCTCGAATCTTAACCTGAAAATCATTTCTTCCCATGAACTGTATATCGCCGTTATCTAAATATCTTCCTTTATCTCCGGTACGAAACATTCTTCTACCTGCAACCGAACTAAATTCATCTGGAACAAATTTTTCAGCTGTTAAGATTGGATTGTTAAGATATCCTTGTGTTACTCCATCACCAGCGATGTATATTTCACCAACTGCACCAATCGGTACAAGCTGCTTGTTATCATCAAGAATAACAATTCTGGTATTTCGTAAAGGCTTACCTATTGGAACGACTGAACCGTTGTCTTTCTTTATATTATATGCAGATGACCAAATCGTTGTTTCTGTCGGACCATACATATTCCATGCCGTATCCGTATAACTGCCGATACGATTACCTAACACTGCAGATAACGCTTCTCCACCACATAAAACTTTACGATTTCTTATTACTTCAGGGTTCGTTTCCATAACCATATTCCAAGTCACTGGTGTCGCCTGCATAAATGTTATCTTGTTGCGTTCAATAAAATCACAAAGTCTTCTGCCATCGATCGTAATTGCTTTATCAGCTATCACAACTTTGGATCCAGTACACAATGGAAACAAAAATTCAAGTACAGAAATATCAAATGATAACGTAGTTGACCACATTGCATTTTCAATACTATTATCGCTACAAACTCGTTGCTGTATATCATGGAAGATATTAACCACACAGCTATGCGGTACCATAACTCCTTTTGGATTTCCTGTAGAACCTGATGTATAGATTACATATGCAATATCAAAGGCAGTACATTGATTTTGATATTTCACTTGCGCTTTTTCTGACAATGCGGCGACCGAACATGTCATAATTTTGGTACCAAACATTTTAGCGGTTTCTTCCATTGGGAACGAAGTAATAATTAAGTTCGTCTTACTATTATCAACCATATATTGAAGCCGCTTATCCGGATATGTGATATCCAGCGGAATATATGCTGCTCCTAATTTTAATGTGGCTAATACAGCAACAACTGCCTCGATGCCTCGTTCCATGTAAATACCAATAAACCGTTCTCTCTGACCTTTCCATGTATCGGAGATTGAACTTGCTAATAAATCACTATATCTGTCCAATTCTGAATAGGTTAGACTTCTGCCATTATGAGTCACTGCAATTCGATTTCCATGTTCACACACCTGATTCTGAAACAAATCAATCATAGTAGAGTTATCTTCATTTTCCGAAACATGTCCACAGAAGTTTCCTATCACATTTTCATACTGTTCGTTCGTCAATAAATGAATATCCGAAATATTTGTTTCTGAGTTTACTAAGATATTGTCGATACATGCTGCATAATTTTCCAACAAACGTTTTGCTGTACTGCTTTTATATAAATCCGTATTGTACTCTAATTCCACAACCATGGTATCTTTTGTTTCACTTACTGACAGGGTAAGATCATACTTCGCATTTTTATTTAGAATATCAATATTTTCTGCCTTTAATCCTGTTAGGGAAATCTCCGGAATTTCATTATTCTGCATAATAAACAGCTGTTGAAAGACTGGTGTTCTGCTTAGATCTCTTTCCAAATAAACCGACTGAAGCATTTTTTCAAATGGTAATTCCTGATATTGAAATGCATCGAGAATTTCTTCCCTCACACTCTTTAACAGGTCTGAAAACTGCATACTTCCGGATATGCTGGTTCTGATTGGCAGAATATTAATAAAATTACCCAACATATTATTCAGATTATAATCCGTTCTACCTGATATCGGTGTACCTACAATCATATCTTCTTCACCAGTATATCGATAAATAAGTACTGAAAATGCCGCATATAAAAGCATAAACTTAGATACATTTTTCGTCATACAAAACTGGTTAATACATTTCACTTTATCTTTCGATAATATGATAAATTCTGTCCTACCATTAAATGTCTGATATGCCGGACGCTCATAATCCGGTATAATTTCCACTTTTGGCAATGGTTGTTTTAACTTTTTATTCCAGAAGTTAACAAGCTGTTCTCCTTCTAAGTTATCGATCCACTTGTTCTGCCATACAGCATAATCCGCATACTGAATCTCAGGTTTAGATATCTTCGGTTTATTCTCTAAATATTCATTATATTTTTCATTGATCTCTTTTGCTAATATTCCAGCCGACCATCCATCTGAAATAATATGGCTTAATGTTATCTGCAGTATATAGCTGTCCTCTTCCATTTGAAGCAATAATCCATGTAGCAGTGGTGCAACTTCCAGCTCAAACTTTCTTTGTTTCTCTTGAATCATATNTTNTTTGACTTTNTCANCTTTNATTATTTNCATCAAGATCCTACAATNNANATNANGCTNATTGGNAATTTACAATCCNTATGAATCAGCTGTATTGGTTTCCCATCTTTCTCCACAAAACTGGTGCATAAGATATCATTTTCCTCCATAATACTATCTAATGCTAGAAAGAGTACTTTTTTATTTAAGCTTCCAACCAATTTTATTGCCCATGAAACATTATAAGCAGCCCCTGATTCTTCAAGTTGATTTAATACCCAAATACGCTTTTGAGCATATGACAATGGAAGAAAATCTTTCTTTTCAGCGATTGTTAATTCTGGTATGTGAATTGTCTCCTTTTCATCTTTGTATTGTTTAATAACGTTACACATATCACTTAAAACAGGATGTTCAAATATTTCATTTAATGGTAACTTTACACCGAATGCTTCTTGAATTTTGAGAACTAATTTAGTGGCAAGTATAGAATGTCCACCAAGATGGAAGAAATTATCCCCAAGTCCTACCCCATGTACTCCCAATACATTCGACCATACATTCGCNAATACAATTTGTTTTTGATTCATTGCNACATNACGAGACGAATCATCTTCCTCTATTTGCTGAGCTACAGGAGGTAATGCTTTTCTATTCACTTTACCATTCGGTAACAGTGGCAATTTTTCTATTATCATGAAATAGTTAATCACCATAAATTCCGGAAATACTTCTTGCAAATGTTTTTTAACCAGAACAGAAACAGCTTTCTTGTTATCCCTTATCACCAGATACGCAATCAGTTTCCCTTTTATATTGGTATTCTCAATGACAACCGCATCTTCTACTCCATTCACTTTTCTGATTTCATTTTCTATCTCTTGTAACTCTATTCGATATCCACGAATCTTTACCTGATTATCTTCACGACCTAAATATGCAATACTACCATCATTCAAATATTTTGCATAATCGCCTGTATCGTACATCCTCAATCCTGCTATCTTATTGAATGGGTCAGGTAAAAATTTATCCGCTGTTAATGCCGGTCGATTATGATATCCTCTGGCTAGCGCTACTCCTCCGATATATAATTTACCAATTACATTTCTAGGCACAACATTTAGATTTTTATCAAGTATATATATGGATGTATTAGCAATTGGGGAGCCAATCGGTACTACATTATCATTATTTTTATTACACCACCAATATGTAACATCAATTGCTGCTTCGGTTGGCCCATACAGATTAATTAATTTTGCAGACAACTTATCATAAAAATCATCCACTAATTTTTGCGATAAAGCTTATCAACTGCTCAGTACAATTCGTAACCTCTCTAGCTGTTTGGTTGTAGCTAAAATAAATGCATTTAACATAGATGGTACAAAATGAAGAATTGTAACCTTATACTTTTCAATCATCTCTTCCATATAAAACGGATCTTTCTGTCCATCTGGTTTTGCAATCACAATGGATGATCCGGCAATCAATGGTCCAAAAATCTCCCAGACTGATACATCAAAACTAAATGGTGTCTTAAAGAATATTTTATCTTCCTTGGTAAGTTGATACATATCATTTGCCCAAAGCAGGCGATTAANAACANCTTCATGGGTATTAATAACNCCTTTTGGATTNCCCGTTGANCCNGANGTATAAATCATATATACTGCATCTGAAACTTGCATATCAGGAACCTTAAATTCATTGCTTTCTTGTTTCAGTTCGTTTTTTATTTCGTTTATCTTGATATATAGAATACTCTTATCCTGAAACAAATTTACAAATTTGCTATCCGTAATGATGATCTTTGGTTTTGCATCTTCACATAGGTATTGTATTCTCTTGGCTGGATAAGTTGGTTCCAGTGGAAGATAAATTCCCCCTGCTTTAATAATTGCATGAATGGCAATGATCATATCGGTTGAGCGTTCTAGGTTGACTCCGACAATATCTTCTTTTTTTAATCCTTTATGTATTAAATAATTTGCAAATTTGTTTGTTCTCTCATTCAACTCAGAATAAGTTAATTTGTTATCGTCACACCAAATTGCAGTAGCATCTGGTGTTTTGGCTGCTTGTTCCATTAACAAATCACCCAAAGTATTCTTTGTACAATAACTCTCTACCACATCCCCAGCAATATAGTTATTCAGATTCTTTCTTTCTCTGGTAGTTAAAATGTCTATGTTACCTATATTTACATTTGGGTTATCCATGACAACTTCTAATATTTTCAAGTAAATTTCTGAATACATAACGATCGTTTCTTTTCTAAACAAATCCGTATTATATTCAAACCTTCCCTTCATCTCTTGCTCATTATCATAAAGTTCTAATGTGAGATCGAATTTAGATATATTTCGGTTATAGACATTCACTTGTTCAANCAATATATTACTGACACTCAATCCCNTNTCAGGAATATTTTGATATACGAAGGACACTTGAAATAGTGGATTTCTTGATTGATCCCTCTCTAGATTCATTTCTTTAACTACCATCGATAAAGGAGCATCTTGATTTAAGAATGCTTCTAGCATATTAGTTTTTACACTAGATAATAGTTCGAGGAAAGACAGATTTTCTCCAACATGATTGTACATAACTAATATGTTAACAAAGAAACCAATTAACTGTTCCGTCTCAACCATATTCCGTCCTGTGACCGGACAACCTATGGCAATATTTGTTTCATTTGTTAATCGATATAATAAAATATTAAATGCAGTCAACATAACGTTAAACGGTGTTGTTTTATTGGTTGCGCTAAATTTATGAATGAATTTGCATAATGTCTGTGGAATTTTAAAATCAAAATTACTCCCCTCAAACGTCTGTTTTGCAGGTCGTATAAAATCGGTTTGTAATGCTAATGGGGAAACATCTTTAAGCTTTTCTTTCCAATAATCAATTTGTGATTGAAAATCAAATTGTTTCTGCCATATGGCATAATCCGAATACTGAATTTTTAGTTCTGGTAACAATACGTCTGTATTCTTCATACATGCATCGTAATATGCTTTAATTTCCTTCATCATGATATTCATGGACCAGCCATCAAAGATAATATGATGGGTCACATAAATGATAATATGCTCTGTATCGCTTATCTTAACAATTAAGAATCGAAATAAAGGACAATTGGTTAAGTCAAATGATGTTGTACTCTCAATTTCTGCATAATTACGAAGTATTTTTTTTGCTTTAATGGCATCAAAATTACATAGATCTATAACTGGTATATCAAACTCAATATAATTATGTACAATCTGTACAGGCTCCTCGTTTGCCATTGCAAACGAGGTCCTTAATATATCATGTCTTTTTACGATTTCCCGAAAACTTTTCATCAAGAGACTAACATCCAAATTACCTTTGATCGATAAACCAATCGGTTCATTATATACGGAATTGTTGGGCATAATTTCATTGATAAACCAAAGTCTTTGTTGAGAATAAGATAATGGAGCGCATTTTTTATCATGCCTGATAATTCTACTAACTTTCGTCTCTTCTTTATCTTTATGTTTTAAATTCAACATCTTCTCTAATAACTTTTTTTTGGTTAACGACAAGTTCTGTTTATTATTGTCAACAATGTTTTTATTTTCTAGCATATCTTCTATATTTTCTCCTCATACATTCTCAAAATAGGACTGTATACTCTATTTATCACCAAGTAACTTCTCTACTTCATCGTCATCCATGTTATTAATTTTTTCTATCAGACTTTCCTCGATCATTGTAGCTTGATCTTCAATTGTGAGATTCTCAAAAATCATACTAACTCTTACATTAATCTCATATAATTTATTGATTCTTGAAATTAACTGCAAGGCTAATAATGAATTGCCACCTAATTCAAAAAAGCTAACATCTTTTTTAATTTCATTAATTCCCAGTATTTCTTTCCAAATGGAAGCTAAAACTTCATCCAGCTCATTGGTCTCAAATTCAATCCCGTCAGATTTATAAGTTTGATTCAGCGTTTCCATATAATTCTGTTTTTCTTTGCCATNTAACATATCAAGACACGATGAAATATTCTTNATANAATCTCCTTTATACNAAAAATGTTTCTTATTTAGTAATNATAAAGGCACTTCCTTCTTACTGTTTCCGTTATTAGTAGTACTTCCAGCTTCTTCCATAATAATATGTGCATTTGTGCCACCTACGCCAAAGGCACTAACTGAAACTCTTAACGGTTCCTTTAAGTTGTATTCGACATTGTCCGTATTAATATAAAATGGACTATTTTCCATATTAATTTCCGGATTAATCTTTGTTATATTGATACTCTTTGGAATCAATCGATGCTGACATATTAATGCTGCCTTAATCAAACCTATAACACCTGCTGCTGCATCCGCATGACCAATATTACTTTTCACAGATCCTATGGCACAATAATTCTTTTTCTTCGTATATGTCTGATAAACATTACATATAGACTTAAATTCAATTGGGTCACCCAGCTTAGTACCTGTTCCATGAGCTTCAACATAACTAATTGTTTCCGGATTTATATTCGACTTATCAAGGGCAGCTTTAATTACTTTCTCTTGACCCTGTACACTTGGTGCAGTAAATCCAGACTTAAAGGATCCATCATTATTGACAGCACTACCTTTAATAACTGCTATGACATTATCCCTGTCCTTGATAGCCTCACTTCGCTTCTTTAATAACACAATACCCGCNCCANCACCGAATACCATACCTTCTGCTCTGGAGTCAAACGCTCTCGTATGTCCATCTGGGGAATACATACCATCAATATTGTACATATATCCTGATTTATTTGGTAAGATCAAATTAACGCCACCGGCTAAAGCCATCTTACACTCACCTTCGAGTATAGCCTTGATTGCCATATGAACCGCAACCAAAGATGTCGAACATGCGGACTGAACATTCACACTTGGTCCTTCCAAATTAAGCTTATACGCTAAAAGTGATGCCAGACAATCTTTACCATTATACAAACTTATAATAAATGGATCTATTTTCTCATCGAAATACATCGGATACTGATATGAACTTTCATTCTCTCCAACAAATACTCCGACTGACTTTCCTGCTTTCTTATCCATATAACCGGCTTTATATAATGCTTCCCACGCAATCTCTAGCAGTAATCGATGATTTGGTCCCATAATCTCTGCTTCTCTAGGAGTAAATTCAAAATATTCAGCATCAAATAAATCTATTGTCTCAATGGTAGGTTTCACTTTTACATAATTCGGATTTTGAATCAGGTTCTCTCTAATTCCTGCCTCTCGTAATTCATCATCCGTAAAATGCGTCAATGATTCCTTTCCAGCAATTAAATTATCCCAAAACTGCTGAATCGTATCGGCACCAGGAAAGCGTCCCGACATTGAAATGATCGCGATATCATCATCTGAGATGTCTTCCACCGATTCTTTATTCACGCCTTCNGCCATAATNATGGAATGATCCATTGCCACATTNNTTTCNGGTACTTCCTCATTCAACNGTGATTGGATATAGTTAATGATGCCTTCNATTGTAANCTGTTCATAAATAATTNCAGAGTGNNTATATCAATCTGGAATGCATTTTTTAATTTTGCAGCCACCTGAATGGCTAGCAAAGAATTTCCTCCTATATCAAAAAAGCTTTCTTTTTCATCAATAGCATCCAAACCAAATACATATTTTAGTATATTAATACATTTCTCTTGTACCCCGCTATTCACCAAAAGATCGTCTGAAACCGTTCTTTCATTCTCATTTACTTTGTCTTTTTTCTGTAGATTATAGTCCATTTCTTCAAGAACGCGTGGAATCAAGCTAAAACTGTCTTTAATTAATGCATTTAAATCCGATGTACTTACTATCACATTTGATAATCTACTCGATATAACTCGTTCAAATATTTCAGTTCCTTCATTCGCTGTTAAGCCTAACTCAAGGCTGCTTAGCCAAAGGTCTTTGATCTGCTTCGGAGCTTCTGTTTTTAGCTTTACACCTACTTCTCTCCAGGTATCCCATGCAATGGCTACGGTATGTATATTATTTTCAATCTCATTGTACTTTGTCATATAATCCATGAAACTATTCGCAGAACAAAAATCTGAAGAAGCATATCCACCAATAACACCATTAATTGAAGAGGTTAATACCAATAAATCTACGTCTTCCCCTCTAATAGCTTCTGTAATTGCAAGTGAGGCTTTTATCCTGCTATCAAGTACTTTGGATGCAACTTTTCTTTCTTTTAGTTGAAGAACACCACCACCAGGTGCTCCTCCGGTATAAATAACTCCATTTAATTTACCATAATGACATTTAACATTCTCAACGATTTCATGTATCCGTTCACTATCTTCGGCATCACCGGCATATGTTAAATACTCACTATGTAACTGATCAAGCTCTCTTAATCGAACAATCTTCTCCTTCAATGGATTCTGACTATCTGCTAATATATCATCCCATTGATCCCTTGAAGGTAGTTTCGTTCGTGATACAAGAATTAACTTTGCATTATATGTTAATGACAAATATTTGGATATCGTAAAACCAATTCCACCAAGTCCGCCAATTACCATATAGACTCCATTTTGTCTAAAACAATTGGAAGTATCTTCGACCTTCTCGATTTTTCGGCTTACATACCTTTCTATGTATCGTTTTCTTTCTCTGTATGCGACAGCAATCTCTCGATCTTCTATCAATGTTTCATTTATTACTTCTGAAACCAAATCTTCAATATCATTTTCGTTCAGATTTACATCAATGTTCTGGCAGCTGATATTCTGATATTCTTTCTCTATTACCTTGCTAATACCAAGCGAAATTGCCTGATGCGGATGCGGAATATCTTCGTTCACAATGGATTGAAGCTGGTCTGTAATGATAGACAATCTCATCTTACTTCTAATATTTTGTTTTCCTATCGCTTGAATAAAATACAATAAACCATAAAAGTTATTATTTAAAATTTCATCATAATTTACTAAATACTGTTGTACCGAATAATTTTTCGTTACTCCCCAAAAATCCAGAATGTACTCTGGAATATGATCTTTCAAATCTGTCAGAAGTTCATGAAAATCGTCCAGATTAGCTGGATTAACATAGTAACCGTTCTCTTTCTTTTCATAATGACTTCCCATATAGACCATAATGATCTTTTGATTATGGAACGCTAGATATGTCTCAAATGCTTTACTGAAATCTCCACCATTCGACATTATCATCCAAGTAGACATCGGTATTAGCGTTCTTTTCTGAATTGCTTTTTCTTCCCATTGTGGAATATAGAACCAATCAGACATATCTTGTTTTCGAGCCTGAAATTTATAATCTCTTTGTTCTGATGCCTGTTTCTTTTTCTCTTCCTCTACCCAATAACTCTTATGCTCAAACGGATATCCCGGTAAAGACACTCTCTTTGGTGTATCATCTTTATGCAAACGCTTCCAATCGATATTGTATCCATTTGCCCATAAATCACCGAATGCATTTAGCAAGAAATATTCATCACTCTGACGACTGCTCATATCCTTTAAGGTGGATATAATGATTGGTTTTTCAGATGATGTCATACTATTTTGCATTGCAATGCTTTTTAGCAGATTTCCTGGTCCAATTTCAACCATTACGACTTTTTTCAACTTCAGGACTTTTTGTATACATTGTTGAAAATTAACCGATGAATAGGTATGTCTTACCCAGTATTCATGTAAATCAGTTGTATCCGCCATCCAGTCCGCTGTCAAATTACAGACAAAAGGTATCTGTGGTTGATGAAATTGTATATTTCGAATCTTTTCCAGATATTGACCATGAATTTCACGAAGCATAGGGGTATGGTATGCATAATCAGATTGTAACAATTTACTAGCGATGCCATCACTCTCTAACTTCTTATGTAAGCTCTCAATCTCATTTTTATCTCCACCAACTGTACAAAACAGCTGACTATTAACTAGCGATACATAAAGTCCTTTCGTTAGATATTTTTCTACTTCTTCTAACGGCAATGTTACAGCCAGCATAGCTCCCTTTGGAGTAGTTTCAATCAGTTTTCCTCTCTCAATAAGCATGTAAAGTACATCCTCCAAGCTTACAACCCCAGAGACACATGCTGCAGTATATTCACCTAAACTATATCCAATTAAATGAGATGGCTCTATTCCATATGATATTAGTAACTGCGTCATTGCATATTCAATAGTAAAAAGTATTGCATGTGCATATAATATGCAATGTACACAATCCACCTCCTCATCTCGTTCGTTGTCATTATGTTTAACATTTGTTTCATTAATGTTATAATTTGGGCAATATTCACTAAACATGATATACTTTAGATTTACATTTGTCAACTTTTCTACCAAATCGCCACATTTATCAATATAAAATCTAAAAACATCTTCTTTTTCATAAATTTCTCTCGCCATATCAATATAGTGATCACCAAAACCTGTATACATAAATACTACTGGCTGACTATTTCTGACACCTTCTCGATAATGAAGTCTCTTTTTATCACGCTTCGAAAGAATCTCTATAAGTTCAGGAACACTCTTTGCAATTGCATAGGTACGATATTTAAAATCGGTTCTTCCAAGCTGTAATGTGTATTCTACATCCCCTAAATTACAATTTGGATTCTTTTTAAGATTTTCAACCAAATGGTCTATCATTGTTTCCAACGCATTCGGAGTTTTTGCTGATAATACAATTAAATGTTCTTCTCNTTTATATNCCGNACACTGCTCTTGTGGTNATTCTTCGANNACAACATNGACATTCGTTCCACCTATTCCAAAAGAGCTAACTCCTGCTCTCCTTGGTCTTCCGGTTGCAGGCCAACTTCTATATTCCTTATTAACAAATAATGAGCTTTCTTCAAGCTTAGCTAGTTTATTGGAACTTTTGTAATTAATACTAGGCACAAAAGCTTTATGCTGTAACATAAGTGTAGTTTTTATTAATCCTGCCACACCAGATGCGACATCCAGATGCCCTATATTCGCTTTTACAGATCCAAGCGCACACTTACTTCCAGAATCATGAAATACTGTCTTTAATGCTGCAATCTCAATTGGATCCCCTAGAACAGTTCCTGTTCCATGTGTTTCAATGTAATCTATCTCACTTNGCAATATCTCACTAACATCAAGTGCTTNTTGTATTACACTGNCTTGAGTCAACTCACTTGGTNCAGTATAGCCAANCTTTTGAGAACNATCGTTATTTACAGATGAACCTTTGATTACTGAATAGATATGATCTCCATCATTTACTGCCTCCTCTAATCTTTTCAAAATCACAACACCTACACCATTACCGGGAACAGTACCTTTGGATTCGGCATCAAAAGGTGAACAATGTCCATCCGGTGATAAAATGCTTCCCTCTTCATACAGATAACCTTTATCATTTGAAATTCTTACGCCACCTGCAATTGCCATTTCACATTCGCCATTCAACAATGACTGACAAGCAAGATGAACACTGACTAATGATGTAGAGCAAGCTGTTTGCACACAGATACTAGGCCCATGTAAATTTAATTTATAAGATAGTCTTGTTGTTAAATAATCTTTTTCATTGAAAATCGTTGTTTGAAGCCCGCCTAAAGCATCTATCAATTTTTCATTCGAATAGATATTAAAAATGTATGTATTTGTTCCTGCTCCTGCATAGATACCAATACTACCATCATACTTTGTTGAAGAGTAACCACTATCCTCAAGAGCATGCCAGGCACATTCCAAAAAGAATCTTTGTTGTGGATCCATTACTAATGCCTCATTTGGCGTATATCCAAAAAAATCAGCATCGAATTGACCCAGATTTTTGATAATGCCTCCTCTTGGAACATAATTTGGATTATGAATCAATTTGTCATCTAAATTCATATTTTTCAATTCATTTTCCGTAAAAGTATGTATTAATTCATCTCCGTTCACCAAATGGTTCCAAAACTCATCTGCATCTTTTGATTCTGGGAACTGACAACTTAAACCAATAATTGCAATATCATTATCCATATCTGCCTCCACATTATAATAGCTATTTTCTTCGGTGATCCATTCTCATCTTACGTATTTCAGCACGGTTCATTAATGTTGATTCTTTCATTGTATTATGCTTCATATTGTTATCGATATAGTCACTGAGTAATTTAATATTTGTGTATTTAAACATATCCACAAATGAAATATCCACTTGAAATACTTCCTGTATTTTGTCATGTAATGCTACCAACAATAAGGAATGTCCTCCCGAATCAAAGAAATTATCAGTAATTCCAATATTGTCTTTATGCAAAATCTCCATCCAGATTCCACACATCTTTTTTTCAATCTCACTTGTTGGTAATTGTGCATTCATGGAACATTCATTCACCGGATTTATATTCCTTAATGTCTTTCTATCTAGTTTTCCATTAATGGTTATAGGAAATTCTTTCACAAAAACATAATCCGAAGGAACCATATATTCCGGTAGATACTTTTTTAAATAAGCTCTTATTTCTTCTTTTTCCGTACTGTTTTCTTTACATAGATATGCGATTAATCTTTTATCATTTTCACTGTATTCTCTAACATCAACAAATGCATTTTTTATACCCGGATACCTTTTTAATAACGATTCAATTTCACCTAATTCAATCCGAACCCCCCTGATCTTAACTTGAGCATCCATTCTTCCAATATATTCAATGAGACCACTGGTACAGTATCTTGCAAGATCCCCTGTTCGATATAGTCGTGTACCAGATTCAGAGAATGGATTAGGAATGAATTTATCTGCAGTTAAACCTGATCTTCCTTCATACCCTCTCGCCAAGCCAATCCCTCCGATGAATAACTCACCAACAACACCAACCGGCAAAAGATGATACTGCTCGTCCAAGATATATATTGAGGTATTTGCTATCGGCTTTCCAATTGGTATCGGCTTTCCAATTGGTATCGGCTTTCCAATTGGTATCGATGTCGTCTCTCTTTCTTTATCACACTCCCAATATGTAACATCCACCGCAGCTTCTGTTGGTCCATACAAATTGACCAGATTACAATTCATTTTTTTATTAAACAATTGAACCAGATCATCACTCAGAGCTTCTCCACTGCACATAACATATTTTAAAGAACAGCATTCGATCAAATCATTATTTTCAAGAAAAATTCGTAACATCGATGGAACGAAATGTATCACATTAATTTTCTTATTCTGTATGATACCAGAGATATATTTACTATCCTTATGAGCTCCTGGCTCAGCCACTAACAGTGTTGCTCCAACGATTAACGGCCAGAAAAATTCCCAGACAGATACATCAAAGCAAAAAGGTGTTTTTTGTAGAACACGATCCCCTAGTGCTAACTTAAACTGGTCTTGCATCCACAATAATCGATTTGTAATCCCTCGGTGTGTATTCGTAACACCTTTCGGTTTTCCTGTAGATCCTGATGTATAGATCATGTACGCTGCATTCTCCGGTGACAGATCACATTCAATATTGTTACTGCTTTCTTGATTCCACTCTCCATCCTCATCATCTAATGTGATTACATGACATTCTTTCGTTGTTATGTTTTCATTGATACATTTCTGAGTAAGAATCACTGATATATTGGAATCCATAATGTACATCGCTATTCGAGCCTTCGGCAAATCAGGATCTAATGGTACATAACAAGCACCTGCCTTAATGACCGCATATAATGAAATCACCATCTCCAAAGAACGATATANGTATACACCAATTTTGTCCTCTGTTTTAACACCTTTTCGTATCAAGTATCTTGCCAATNGATTTGCCCTCTGATTAANTTCANGGTAAGNCAGATCGTTTTCTTGAAATATGACAGCGCAGGAATCTGGAGTTCTTTTAACCTGCTGCTCAAATAAGTGATGTAAAATACCTGTATGTTCATAATCCTTTTCTGTATTATTCCAACAATTTAACTGATTTCTTTCATATTCTGACACAATNGATATATTATGAATCGAATCATTNAAACACTCGNATACCTTNTCTATCGTATTGATATAATTATAAATAAAGTGTTTCATTCCAAGAAACGGATATCGTTCTTTATTGTAACTTACCACTGCACCAAAGTGTTCTTTATTATTTTTGAACGAAAACGTCACTTGATTCTTTAAGGTTGTTAATGGCTTATGGAACGGAACCAGAACCAATCCCACTTCATTTTCATCTATTTGTTCGTCTTGATTCAAGTGAAAATCCGTTATCTTTCCTTCAAAAATACGTTCGATATCTTCTCTCAGCGAAAGTAGCTTATCCTTGCATATCATATCTCTTGTAATATGAATTTGATAATGTATTACATCATCATTCGTTACATCATTTTCGCTTTTTTTCGTACTACAAATACTTACTGTGTCCTTATTGGTATATCTGTTGCTACATATACAGAATGCTAGTACCAGAACCGTATAAATGGATGGAAGCGACTGATTCGTGAATATATTTAATTTTTTGCTAATAGATTCCGGTATCTCAAATTCTATATCTTGCCTCTTGTCAAACTCACTATTTTGATGAGATTTCATCTCAATATAATCCTGAAAATCCTTTTGAATTGTTCCATTCCTTTGATCTAAATCATCTTGGCTTTGTATTTGAGTACTCTCATCTTTCATCCTTTTATATCCCCCATGTTTATCTATAGAAGTCATTTACGAATATTACTTCATATCGAAATTGAATCCGCCCTGTATATTTGGATGGTTGCTTCGGCTGTCTGGATTTTCTTTTGATGTTAACTCAATATCATCAATTCTTAAATCCGAATGTGCATTAATTTCATCAAGAATCGTAGCAAATTCTTTTACCATGGATTCCATTGTTTCCCGATTGTATAAATCACTTCTATANTCGATATCAGCTTNCATTCCATCCTCAGATTCACTCNTTATAAATGAGANATCAAATTTCGCATTTCCGTTANATATCTCCTCAACCTCTACTGTCTCACCATTAGTAAAATCTAATTTTTTATTATGCTTTAATAGTAAGAACAAAATATTTGGTAACTGATTCTCACTCCAGTTCGGTACTTTATGCATCTCGCGTAATACCATTTCATATGGAATATCTTTATACTGTAACGCATCGGCAAGCACAGATCTGATATTTTCTATATTTTCCTGTATACGATTGGTTCTGTTAATATTCATACTTATTAAAATTGTATTTGCAAAATATCCAATCATATCTTTCAGCTGTTCATGATCATGACCACTAACTGTAGTCAGAAATGAAATGCTATTTTGTCTTGTTCGATTCGATAGCAAAATAGAAAAAGCACTACACAGTACAGTAAATAGCGTGGTCTCATTTTTCACACAAACATCATGTAATCCTTGATATGTCTGTTCTGTGAAATGATAATTAAAGTATTCGCAGGAACCATTGATATCATCATTTTTGACATAATCATCAGATAAGTTGAGCTTTTTGACATTTTTGAATATTGGTCTTAAAAATTCCATTCTCTCTCTTATCCTATCATCGGTAAAGTAATTACGCTGCCAAATAACATAGTCCCTATATTGTATGGATAGCTTCGGCAAACAGTAATCCTTTGCCCAATAGATTGTCATAATCTCATTTAATAGATTACCAATTGACTGTCCATCCACGATTATATGATGTACGGATAATACAATTGCACATTTGTGTTGATTCATTTGAATATAGATTCCTCGTATTAGCAAATCTCTTTCAATATCAAATGGTTGATTGGCCTCTTCTTTTGCAATTCTCTGAATAAAACACTCATCACTTTCGTTATCCTTTTTCTGTTGAACACTCACATAATCCAGCTGAAATATTCTTGATGTATGAATTTTTTGATATCCAACACCATTGTGCTTTAGGAAATTAGTTCTTAGAATTTCATGTCTTTCAATCACCTTATTTATACTGGATTCCATCTTAGATACATCGATCTCATGATGAAAGTTCAGCAGACTGGTCTGTACATACGCTGTGTTATCTTTATAGAACTGCCATAGCATCCATAAACTTTCTTGCCTATATGATAGCGGTATCTCCTGATTAAAATGATCCGCTCTTTGTATCATGTCGCTCTCGGTATCTTTGTGAATATGAATCAAAGATTCAATCTTACTTGCAAGCATCGTTATATTGGTTGCTTCAAATATATCTTTCAACTGTAATTTGACATTGAACCTCTTCTTAATAATTGAAAGAATTCTTAATGCTAGTAATGATTCTCCTCCTAATTCAAAAAAATTCATCTCAGCATTGATGCACTTTTGTCCGAATATTTCTTTGTATATCTGCTCTAGCTGTGCGAACACATCATTCCGATTCGTATCTTTACTACCTTCGTCTTTGTTTGATTCTTCAACGACTCTCTGTATTGATTCTGTAGGTACTTTACTCATCGTTGAATTGCTCTGTGTATGCATAAGAATTTTATCGCCAATCCAATATCGTTCTCGCTGAAATGGATACGTTGGTAAAGATACACGTCCGGTTATATCCGATTGATGGATTTTATCCCATTGAATTGGTACATCATATTCCCACATCTGTCCAACAGCTTGTAATAGGTACAGTTCTTCATCCATCTTCATATTCTTATTACTCTGTAAGGTAGTAATTATTTTTGCATTCGTTCTCTGACCCACCATATTTTGTGTTACAATACTTTTTAATAGCTGTCCAGGACCAATCTCTACGATCATAGCATCTTTTTCCGTTATTATTGTACGAATACCTTGTGCAAATTTAACAGCCTTACAGCTTTGATTTGCCCAATATTCTGCCGAAGAAGCTTCCTCTTTCTTTATCCACTCACCAGTCGTATTAGAGATATAAGGTATCTNTGGCTCGTTATACTCTANCTGATTCAATAATGTTGTATACTTCTCTTTTATTGGTTCCATCAGTTGACAATGGTAAGCTCGGTCTGCGTTAATGTTTCCATATGAAATTTCCAACTGATCCAGTTTCTTTTTCAGCAATTCTATGTTTTCAACACTACCTGAAACAATATTTAATTCAGGTGCATTCTCAATGGAAACATAACAATCATCAAAAAGCAGCGATTCTATTTTTTCTTTTTTCGCAATCACGGCAAGCATAGCACCCTTTGGAAGATTCACTATTAATTTTGCTCTTGTTGTAATCATCTTTAGTGCATCTTCTACCGATATAACGCCAGCTATCGTAGCAGCCACATACTCTCCCAAGCTATATCCGATCATTCCTGACGGTTTGATTCCCCAGCTCATTAATAATTTAGCCAAGGAGTATTCGATGGAAAATAAGACCGCATGTGTATATAGAGGATTATTGATAACCTCTTTATTCTTTTCATCAAAAAGCCATTCTCTGATATCGTTCTCTAAGTATTCCTGTATTAACTTGCTGCATCTATCCATTTCCTCTCGAAATACAAGTTCCTTTGAATATAAGGCCTCTCCCATTTTTCCATAGTGATCACCAATACCGGAGAACATAAAACAAACCGATGGCATTTCTCTATCCTGTTTTACATAATGGAGTTGTTTCATATTCTGCTTTTGTAATCGTTCAATCGCTTCCTGCATAGTTTTTGCTACAAACATTATCCTATGTTCGTGAAAATATCGTCCCGTTTGCAGTGTATATGCAACGTCTCCCAGATTAATCTGGGTATGTTTCGATAAATACTTAACCATTGATTGCATCAGTTCCTGTAATGCTTTTTCTGTCTTTGCAGATAACACAATTAAATGTCCCTTGTTATGATAATAGGTTTTCTCTAATTGAGGACCCTCTTCTAATACGNTATGGANATNGGTGCCTCCCATTCCGAAAGAACTGACTCCTGCTCTAAGAGGGTATTGGTGATTAACCCATCGCTTAGTCTCAGTATTTACATAAAATGGTGTCTTCTCTAACTCTAGTGTTTTATTCGGACGAACAAAGTGAACCGTTGGTACCAACATTTCATTCTTTAACATTAATGATGTTTTTATGATACCAGCCACCCCTGCGGCTACATCCAAATGTCCAATATTACTTTTGACAGATCCAATTGGTATTTTATGCTCTTTATCTTTATCGTCATCACCTGCCAATGCTTTTGTTAACGCTGTNATCTCAACTTTGTCTCCAAGACTANTTGCCGTACCATGAGNTNNAATATANGCAATNGAATTCTTTTCAACATTTNNCTCTTNTAGTNCATTTTGAATNGCTTCTNTCTGTAATNNTANACTNGGTGCGGTATATCCTATTTTATTGGATCCATCATTATTGATTCCTATCCCCTTAATCACAGAGTAAATATGATCATGATCTTTGATAGCATCACTCAGTCTTTTGATCACGATTACTCCAACACCATTTCCTGGTGTTGTACCGGTCGAATCATAATTAAAAGGTTTACAATGGCCATCCTTTGATAATATCATTCCTTCTTCATAAAAGTATCCAATCTTATGTGGCACGGATATACTGGAACCACCCGCAATTGCCATATCACATCTATGATTATTTAGGTTATCACAGGCAGTTGCTATCGCTACCATCGAAGAAGAGCAAGCAGATTGTATGTCCATACTAGGTCCGGTTAAATTTAATTTATAGGATACCCGAGTACTACTAAAATCGTTACGATTCAACAACATAATTTGGAACAACTCGTCTTTACCAATACAATCGCTATTTACCTGCAGGTTAAGGAGATATTTATTGGCACCTGTAGCGCTAAAAACACCTATATTCTGACTTTTTTGGTACGCTCCATATCCTGCATCCTCCAAAGATTCGGCTGCTGCCTCCAAAAACAAACGCTGCTGTGGATCCATAAGCATTAGATCTCTCTTTGAAATATTAAAATATGCCGCATCAAAAGAATCATAATGTGAAACAACACCACTTGCTTTGACGTAGTTCTCACATGCAATCTCTTCTTTATCTACACCGGCATCAATCAACTCTTGGTCTGTAAAAAAGGTGATTCCTTCCCTATCATCAATCAATTGATTCCAGAAATCTTCAATATTATCTGCTCCAGGAAAGTTACAACTCATTCCGATAATTGCAAGAGGTTCTTTCTCATAATGATCCTGATTCTTTTTAACCTGAGCTGAACTTTCATGATTCGGATCTATGAAATTAGCCAAATCCTTTAGCGTCGGATGTTCCATTAAATCAATTAACTTTATATCAATATGTAATTTGTTTTCAATTTTTTTTTGTACTTTTGTCAGAAGAAGGGAATGACCTCCAAGATCAAAAAAATTATCATTGCTCGAGATCTGATCGACATTTAATATATCTTTCCAGATCTGAATCAATTCCATTTGGATTCCTTTCTTTACGTGATCTATCTTTCCGGATTCTGATTTCCGATTCTTTCTTTTTACATTGGAAAGCATCTTTCGGTCCAGCTTACCATTAAGGGAAAGCGGCATTTTCTCAAGTTCTACAAATTGATACGGAATCATATAATCCGGCAGTTTTTCACGTAATCTGGCTTTTAAACTCGTAACGTCCACTTCTTCATTACATACAAGATACGCAATCAATCGTTTATCTAGATCTCCAAAATTTTCAACCTGAACAACAGCTTCCCTGACATTTTCAGACTTAAGAATTTGTGCTTCAATCTCACCAAGCTCAATTCGCAGCCCACGTATTTTCACCTGATTATCACATCTTCCTAAATACTCAATACTTCCATTCGGCAAATATCTTGCCAAATCATCGGTACGATATAATCTTGAAGAGTAATCACTGGAAAATGGGTTCGGAATAAACTTATCCGCTGTCAACTTAGGTCGGTTAAAGTATCCTCTTGCCAATCCCACGCCTCCAATATAGAGTTCTCCTTTCACACCTACAGGTACTACATCCAAGTTATCATTCAGGACATAAAGCTGGATATTGGATATCGGATAACCAATTGGAACTGTATATTGTATGGAATTATCTTTACAATTCCAATAAGATACATCAACTGCTGCTTCGGTTGGTCCATACAAATTATATAATTCTCCACAACATGTTTTGTANAATTTNTCTTTTAACTCATAACTTANTGCCTCTCCGCTACNGATANNATTANCNAAACTGGTACANTTTTTCACAAACTTATCTTCCAAAAAGACAGCCAACATGGACGGTACAAAATGAATTGTGGTTACGCTTTCTTTTTGAATCAATTCACATAAATATCTGCTATCTTTATGCCCATTCTTTTCTGCAATAACAAGTCTGCTCCCCACAAGAAGTGGAAGAAACAGTTCCCAAACCGAAACATCAAAACTATAAGGTGTCTTTTGTAAAACACGATCTTCCTTTGTTAGTTGGAACTTTTTCTGCATCCATAATAAACGATTCACGATAGACCTATGCGAGATCATAACCCCTTTTGGTGCTCCGGTTGAACCTGATGTATAGATCATATATGCTAAATTCTGATTATTTATCTGTACCTTAGGGCTTAACACGTTATAATTTGTTGTAATGTCTTTTTCAAAAACAACCAAATCATTCACATGGATATCTTTAACGATATTGTAATTTGCCTCATCAATAATCAGTATTTCTGCTTTAGAATCTTCCAACATATGCTTAATTCGTTCTTTCGGATAGGTAGGATCTATTGGTATATAGAAACCTCCTGCTTCCAGAACTCCATATATGGTATAAACCATTTCAAGCGATCGATCCATTAGCACAGCAATCGCTTGTTCACATTTTACTTTTTTTACAATCAATGCATTCGCAACCCGGTGTACATTCTCTGCCATTTCACGATAGGTAACATTTTGATTTTTGTATGTTAATGCAATTGCATCGGGTGTTTTCTCCGCTTGTATCTCAAATAACTGATGCAGACACAAGTTTTCATTCTCAAAACATTCCCTTGTATGATTTCAGTCTTTTGTGATCTTCTCATATTCCTGCGTTTGAAGCATTGAGATGCGTTCAATACTTTGCGTTGGATGACTGACAATCTCTTTTATGATATTGATATAGTTATTCGCCATACTAACGATCGTTTCTTTATCATATAATTGGCAGTTATAATGAAACTCAACCGTAACTGTATTCTCTTTTTGAACTGCATTTATATACAAGTTATATTTTGAAGTAGAGTCTTTAATCTTTATTTGACTTACTGTCATATGATTTAAGTCAATTTTGTCAAATTGAAAATCCTGTACATCAAAATAAACTTGTACAATATTCTGCTGCATTCCTTCCATTTGCAATTTACATAATTCAACGATCTTCTCATAAGGATAATCTTGATAAGAATAAGTTTCGATCAAATTGTCACGAATCTCATTTAACAAATACAGAAAATTCTCCTTATAATTTACCTTTTGACAGATAAGCAAGGTATTGACAAACAGCCCAATTAATTTCTCAAATCTCTTTTCCTGTCTATTGGCTATGGTTGTTCCGATACTGATATTGCTCTGCCCCGTATATTTAAATAACAGAACATATAGTGCACTTAACAGCACCATATATAAAGTTCCATTATTCTCTGTACCTATCTGCTTTAATTGAGTTAACACTTCACTGTCAATCTCAACAAAGTATTCATCGCTTGTAAAAGAATAGTTCATATTATAGTTACTTTTGACAGGAAGATTCATCATGATAATTTCTTTGACCTTTTCTTTCCAATAAGGTTCTTCCTTNTCTAACTTATTCAACNGTTCTTTTTCTANTAGCCACATTNCATAATCCGCATNTTGGGCTGNCAGCTCTTCCNTGNTTNGATTTTCGCCACTACACAAATGATTGTAAAATTGACTAAATTCANAAAGCAATATATTATCTGACCAGCCATCATAAATAATATGGTGAATTACAAATATGAAAATATACTTATTATCATCAATCCGGATTAACTTTAGCCTCAACAAAGGTGCCTTTGTTAAGTCAAAAGCAGTTGCCTGTTCCTTTATAATCTCGTTCTCTATTCTATCTTTTTGCATTTCATCAGAAAAACCACGATAGTCCAGTCTTTCTAACTCAAGTTTATTACCATTTGTCACTTTCTGAAATGGAGTATCCATATTCACGATAAACTCAGTTCGCAGACAATCATGCCTATCATAGATTCTTTGAAAAGCTTCAAGAAAAGCATGCTCATTCAATTCACCTTCCATGATATAGCATTTGGTTATATTATATGCTGTAGATTCAGGTACAAGTTGATTCATAAACCATAATCTGTTTTGTGCATAAGATAATGGTATACTTATTTCCTGCTGTCTTTCTGAGCGCCCCCCATGAATGTCTTGTCTCTTATTGGACGCTTTGTTGAGTAATTTATTTAAGGCTTCATTCGACATTTCCAGAACTTTTTTATAGTCCTCACCCATATNAATTCTCCTTTCTTNCTAATCATTCNTAAATTCTGCCAACATAGTTGCAATTAAGATGCTTTGTTCTTTAATCGTTGGTTTTTCAAATAAATCTTTAATAGAAACATTTACTCCAAATGCATCTTTGAAAGCACCCACAAGACGAATTGCAATGAGTGAATTTCCTCCTAAATCACTGAAAAAGTTATCGTTTACTCCAATCTCAGATATATTTAATAAATTGATCCAATTTTCTCGTACCATTCTTTCTAATTCATTGGTAACTTCAGCATATGGTGTCAAAATGTTAGGTCGTTTATGTCTCTTTAGACTTTGTTCTCGCTTCAAAAGGTTCTCATATATATTTTGACTTACCCGTTCCTTGGATAATTGATCCAGATAATTCAAATCTCTTGTAGAGACTATTACAATGTCTGAACTTTGATAATTACCCAAAATCCGTTCAAATATCTCGATTCCCTCTTGATTATTTAATGCTACTTTCATATTCAGCTCGTGCAAATCTTGTAAATACTGATTGTTTTTAATATCAACAGCCATACCAACTTCGCTCCATGTATCCCAGGCAATGGAAATGATCGGTATACCAAATCGATTTGATTCCTCTTGCGCTATGACATTTAAAAAGGCATTGGCTGAAGTATAATCAACTTGTCCAATATTACCGATTACACCGGTTAATGAAGAACAGAGGATAATAAAATCTTGTACTTTACCACGCAAGGAATCCAATAAATAATAAGTACCCTGAATTTTTGCTTCAAATACTTTTTCTGCTTTGCTATCTTCCTTCGATACAATCAGTCCATTACCACTGATACCTGCTGAATGTATAACGCCATTAATATGATCGTACTTCTCATAGATGTACTCTATCGTCTTCTCCAAGTTAGCATGATTCGTAATATCGACGGAGCAGATCTCTACATTGCAGCCTTCTGCTTCCAATTGTTGTTTTAGCTTTCTCTTTTCTTCGCTTAATGTAGTAGAACGTTGAATAATAACAAGATTCATATGAGTGAAACCAGCTATGTATTTGCATAATACAAATCCAATGCCTCCAAGTCCACCTACAATGACATAAACACCATTTTCTTTTAAAACCATCTGTTGTCTTGGTATCTTTGGTAAATCTATTTTTTCAAAATACTGAACAAATCTTTTATGATTTCGATATACTACAATGTCTTCTTTTCGTTCACTTAATATCTCTGTTATTACATCATGAATCAAACCTTGATCTACTTTATCCTCTGTTAAAGTAATATCGAGACATTTCACATTGATGTTCTTATTCTCTTGCTGAATTACTTTACATGGACCAACGATCAAAGATTTCAGTGGATCAATATTCTTCTCCTCCGCAATGCGTACCATACCGTTAACGATCACATAAATGCTAAGTTCCTGTTCAAAATAGATTTCTTTGTATGCTTGAGCGATATAAATTAAACTAAAAAATGCATTGTTCTTTTCTTCCCTAATGATATCGTCCGTTACTTTCGGATAAGTACATAAGTTATACAGATGTACAATAGCATCTATTTGAATATTACTTTGATTAAGAGCTGTAAACAACTCAACATAATCTTCCTTTTGATCTCCTCTGATCGTAAACTCATCTTCACGAGAATGACTGAATCCAAAACCACGATTTACTACAATAATTTTGCTGTAATAATCGCTGATTTCTTTTATGATCTGTTGGTATATTCCGAATGAATCTGCAAATAGTAAGTAAACTTTCTTGTTCCTATCATCGACTTTTGCATTCGGCAATAATGTTCTTTTCCAATTAGGAATGTATAACCAGTCATCAAGATTCGACTTTTTTTTCATCAACTTCGACTGCTCAATATTTTCTGGTACAAAATCATTCTGAGTTCGGAGACTCTCCACCTGAAAACATGTTTTTTCAAATTGATACGTTGGAAGACTAATCTTTACTGCAGTGGTATTTTTATACAAAACATCCCAGTGAATTTCTGCTCCGCTAATCCACATTTTACCCAACGAATTATTTAAAAACTGTTCTTCATTGATGTTTGCATATTGACTTGGCATTGTTTGATATATACTTAATGGATGATTAAATTCAATCGTCAAAGGTGTTGCATAGCTGCTCATCAGCTGGCCCGGTCCTATTTCTACCAGACTACCATCAAAATCATGAATAAAGTTATGAAGCCCCTTGTCCATCTGTACTGTTTTACACATATGATCGCACCAATACTTTGGATTACATGCTTCCTCTTTCTTAATCCAATCGCCGGATACATTCGAGATAAACGGAATTTTCGGCTCATGTAGATCGCATTTTTCCAATAGTTGATACAATTTCTCCTTGATCTCTCCTAATAGAACCGTATGGAATGCATACTCTGAGTGTAGTACAATACATGGAATCTTCTTATCCTCACAAGAAGCTAACCATTCCTTTATATCTTCTTTCTTTCCGCTTACAATACATGAGGAATTACTATTAACCGCGCTTATGTAAACCGAATCACTCATTATCTTCTTTACATCTGCATAAGGGAGTGGAACAGCAACCATTCTTCCATTACCACTCGTTTTTTCGATCAATAATGCTCTATTGACAATAATGTTAAGAGCTGTTTCTAAATCCATAACTTCTGAAATACATGCCGCGGTATATTCCCCTAAGCTATATCCTACCATCGCATCTGGAACCATCCCCAGATCCATATACATTTTTGCCAAAGAGTATTCGATGGCAAAGATGGAACTGTGAACAAAAACCACTCTTTGTTCTTTCGTATCCAGATTTTTAGCAGCACTCCCCTGCCTCATGACCGATTTGAACATCTCCTCTAAATTCTTCTTATCTCCATCACGATACAATACTTCCTTTAAATTAAGATTAAATTTTGTTTCCATGATGGAAAAGCATTGATCCATATACTTACGGAACAAATCAAAATGTTCATATAAACCTCGAGACATATTCACATAATGTTCCCCTAGGCCCGGGAACATAAATCTATAACTTGGTGAACTGTTCTTTTGGAAGCAATCAATTCCATCCGCTTCTATACTTAACTTATCCAATAGTTGATCCAAACTATTGCAATTAAAATACTTCCGATAACGATAACCTTTTCTTCCGATTGCGGTTGTATATGCGATGTCATCTAACCGAATGTTCTGATTGTTTTTTATAAACGAATACAGTTCCTTTTGAATGCTTCTGAGTGAATGATTCGATTTTGCTGACAATATAACATTGACATTACCTGATGTTCTCTCACGATCATTCTTTTCCATATATTCCTCTAAAACAACATGGGCATTGGTACCACCTATACCAAATGAACTTACACCCGCTCTACGTGGTAAACCACTAGAATTCCATACCTCAGATGCATTAATAATCTCAAATATGCTGTTCTCTATTCCAAGTTTAGGATTTGGTTTTGTAAAATTTACCATTGGTACAATGGTTTTATTATGTAACATTAAAACTGTTTTTATGAATCCGGCAACTCCTGCTGCTGCATCAAGATGTCCTATATTTGTTTTCACTGTACCCAGCATGATCTTTTCATGATTTGTTCTATCCTGAAATACATTCTTTAGAGCCTTAATCTCGATCAAATCACCTAATTCAGTACCCGTTCCATGCATCTCAATATATTGAATGGAATCTTTATCAATATTTGCTTTCCGATACGCTGTATTGATTACTTCCTCCTGCATCCTGCTGCTTGGAGCTGTATAACTAACCTTTTCATTGCCATCGTTATTAATTGCAGATCCTTTGATGACCGCATAGATATGATCCTTATCTTTTTGGGCATCACATAATTTTTTAAGTACCACAACACCGATTCCATCACCAACGATTGTTCCCGAGGAATTCTGATCAAACGCACGGCAATGTCCATCTTTCGATAATATTCCATCTGATTTATAGAGATAGCCTTGCTTCTCCGGAACTGATATGGAAACACCTCCTGCTAAAGCCATATAGCAATCTCCCTGTAAAATGGATTCACAGGCATAATGTATGGAAACAAGCGATGTGGAACATGCCGTCTGAATATTCACTGCCGGTCCATGCAGATTAAACTTATATGCAGCTCTGGTTGCTAAAAAGTCTGGTTTATTACCGAGCGCAACTTCAAATGGATCATATTTCACGATTCCACTCATGATCTGTTCTTTGTATATATTCAATAAGTTAGTACTATAGCTGGAACCTGCATAGATACCAACCGGATAGGGATATCCCTCTTTAGCATACCCTGCATCCTCTAAAGCTTGCCATACACATTCTAGAAATAATCTTTCCTGAGGGTCTAAAATCTGTGCTTCTAGTGGATTTATGTCGAAGAACTCATTATCGAAATACTCTGTTCCATCAAGGACAGCTTTTGATTTCACATAATTCTTATCCGCTAATAGTTCTTCTGATATTCCTGCCTCACGTAATTGATCATCACTAAACTCAGTCACTGACTCCTTTTTATGTACTAGGTTATCCCAAAACTCATATTGATTGGATGCACCAGGAAATCGGCAACTTATTCCTATTACAGCAATATCTGCTCGTTCATAATTGTATCTATTCACAGTTTCATGGTTTTGTGCTTCCTTCTCGCAACTGATGTCCAGATAACGTGCCAACTTCTTTACCGATGGATAACTAAACAGATCTTCTAACTCCAACTCATATTTCTCTTTTAGTATCTTATACACTTGTATAATCGAGATCGAATTACCACCGATATCAAAGAAGTTTTTGTTTTCTCCTACATGATCTGTTTCGAGAACCAGACACCATGCATCACTAATATCTTTTTCAATCTTTGTTTGTTCCAAGAAATTCTTCTCTTCTTTATCCTCTAAATCTTCCGTGAAGGAAATTGCCTTTCGATTCACTTTTCCATTGGAATCACAAGGGATATTCTTAACCTGCTTATAATGGCTAGGGATCATATACTCAGGCAGATATGTACGTAAATGTGCTTTCACATCATCAATTGAAATTGACATAGTAGCGGAATATATTGCACACATTTTTTTCTCATTATTTCCAACCACGGTAACAATCGCCTGATTAATTCCAGCCATTTTAGCCAAAACCTCTTCAATCTCTGACAATTCAATTCGAAAGCCTCTGATTTTCACCTGATTGTCTTTTCGACCTAAATATGCTATATTTCCATCTTCCAAATAATAAGCTAAATCTCCCGTTGTATACATAATGTCGCGATTTAGTTGCTGGGTTATGAACTTCTTTTTATTTAAATCATCCCTCATGATATATCCCTCAGCAACTCCGTCTCCGGCGATACACAATTCACCAATGACACCAATTGGCTGAAGATTATAATCGGAATCCGTAATATATAATCTGGTATTGCTAATTGGTTTACCAATCGGAATTAACTTCTGCAGATGATTCTTAGGGCAATCATAATAGGTTACATCAATCGTTGCTTCGGTTGGCCCATATAAATTGGATAAACAAATATGCGAATCCATGCTTGCATTAAACTTATTCACTAAATCATGTGTTAAAGCTTCTCCACTACAAAAAACCTGTCGAAGAGAAGAAAAATCTCGTTTGCTATGATCGATAACTAAATAGTCCAAAAATGCATTCATCATAGAGGGTACAAAGTGCATGACAGAAATCCGATAAGATTGAATATATTCAATCATCTGTTTTGGATTCTTCTCTTCTCCTTGTGGTAATAACGCAACGCTTGCACCTGATAATGTCCATAACAAAAGTTCCCATACGGACACATCGAATGTATAAGTCGTTTTCTGAAGGATCACATCCTCACTACATAACGGATACTTATCCTGCATCCATAACAAGCGATTCGCCAGTGAATAATGTCGAATTTTAACACCTTTTGGTCTTCCAGTCGTGCCAGAGGTATATATTATGTAAGCAATGCTATCCGGACGAATTTTTATATCCGGATTTGTACACTTTCCTTGATATAAGCTCTCATCGTTGACATTAATAACATTGTCTTGTTCGACCGATTCCATGTACTTTTTCACTTGTTCATAATACTCTTCATCCGTTAAGATCGTATTTACTTTTGTCTCATCCAAGATAAACATGGTACGCTCTATAGGATAATAAGGACTAATCGGCAAATAAGTTGCACCAACCTTTAAAATGGCTAATACACTGATAATCATTTCAATGGAACGATCGAGGTATAGACCTACAATATCATTTGGTTTTACCCCATTCTCAATCATATGCCAGCTTAACTCATTCACTCTTTGGTTAAGTTCTTGATAACATAATGACTGATCTTTATATTTTACAGCCACATGATTGTGATATAATTTGACACTATCTTGAAAATAGTCAATGATTGTCTTGTTTTTATCATAATATTTGTATGTATCATTAAATTGATCGTTTATTATTTTCAAATCCTCAGATGAGACAATCTGCAACTGTGATATCTGAAGTTCTGATTTATCTAAGAAAGCTGACAGTACCAGAGAGAAACTCTCGATCAACTTTTTCATTAACATAGGATAAAATTCTTGTGTATGATAAATNAAATNAATANCAANACCATNCTTTTGCTCAATCGGATAAATATCCAAANCGAATTTTNCATCATATTCCTGCTTTTCATGAAGGACAAACTGTAAATCTTCACGTTTCATAATCTCTGATCCATCCGATATCTCCGAGAGAGATTCATAGGAATATAGGATATTAAATATACCGTTATTATTAGAACTTCTCTCAGGATTTACTTCTTCGATAATTCGAGCAAGAGGTATATCACTATTCGCAAATGCCTCCTTAATATGATGCTCCACATCCTTTATAAAAGTTTCTATTGTATTATCGGTATTTACCAACACCCTGATTGGCAGCACATTAACAAAATACCCAATCATATGGAATGTATCATCATTCCGGTGTGCAAAAGGTACTCCCACACAAATATCTTTTTGCCCTGTAAATCGATATAGCAATACATTGATCATACTAAGTAATACAACATTGGTTGAAACACAATGTTTGGCGCTAAAGCTCTGAAGTTTTTCAAATAGATCGTTTGGAAGTTTTACCTGTAGCTTCTCTGTTTGATCAGTTCCTATCCTGTCAGGGTTTCCATTTTGATTCATTCTTACAAGAGTTACTCCCTGCAATTGATTTTTCCAATAATCTATCTGTTTTTTCCCAAATTCAGATTCAAAATAAGAAGATTCAGCATCTGAAAGATCACCATATTGTACGGTCAGATCTGGGATTTTCTCCATTGATTTATTTGATAATGAATCATATAAAGTAACTAATTCATTTACAAAAACACCGACGGACCATCCATCTGATATAATGTGATGCATGCAAATAGCTAAATCATAAGATTGTTCAGTAATTTGAATCAATACAATTCTAAATAATTCATCATTTTCTAAATCGAAATCATTTTCGAATATATCCCTTTTAATTTCATCTATCTTATCTTTCTTAGAATCCAATTGTGTTAAATCTATTCTTTTGATATGATACGGCTGATATTTGTGAACGGACTGTACCAATTTTCTATCAATATCAACAAAATAATTTGATCGTAAAATATCATGTCTTCGATAGNTATCATCAAATGTCTTATTTAATAGGTCACTGTCTAAATTACCATTGATCTCAATACTGATTCCAATATTGTATATACTTTTATTCTTAATTACCTGATAGGTATACCAAAGACCTTTTTGTGCATATGATAATAAGTGATGCGAATTCGTATTACTATTGTTTTGATTACCTGTTTCAATGACACGACGTTGTAAAAGTTTCTGTATGTACATCTTTTTATTATTTTTTAAGTCATTATGTTCGCTATCCACATTAATCTCCCCAAATCATTTTTTATTTATTTTGATGTATTGTTCCTGTATCGATTCTTTTATTACATTCAGTCCCTGCATCAATTCATCTTGCTCAATTACTAATGGAGGAAGAAGCTTTATGACGCTGAATTTACGTCCGGCACATTCAATAACAAGCTTTTTAGAGNAACACATATTCTNTACCATTTNACACATATTTTCTTGCTCGAATGCGCTAAAATCGATACCATGAATCATTCCAATCCNACGANGCTGTAATTTATTACTGATTGGAAGGATTTCATTATCAATAAACTTATTGATGATTTGCTCATTGTTTTTACATTTTTGGTTTAAATCCTGGCTTACATGATATTCGATTGCAGCTTTTGCACCTACAAAACCTAACTGGTTTCCTCGAAATGTTCCATTATGCTCTCCCGGTTGCCATACATCGATATCCGGTCGGAATAAAACGAGAGACATCGGCATGCCAATACCACTAATCGACTTTGACAAGACAACAATATCAGGTTTTATTCCAGCCCGTTCAAATGAGAAATAAGTTCCTGTACGACCACAGCCTACCTGAATATCATCGCAAATTAACAAAATATCATACTTTTTACATAACTGTTCCAGTCTTATCAGCCATTCTTTTTCCAGAACATAGATTCCACCTTCTGCTTGTACCGTTTCTAAAATAATTGCAGCCGGTAAATTAACTCCGGAATGATCATCTGTTAAAACATTTTCGATATAATCGATTGTATCAAAACTCTTGTTAAACCCTGCCGGAAATGGCATAAATGTTACATTATCCAGTTCCACACCAGAAGCTTGACGCACATATGCGGAACTTGTAACTGCTAAACTTCCGAGGGTCATACCATGAAAGCTTCCTGAAAAAGCAAAAATATTATTTCTTTTTTTCAGCTTTCGAGCCAGCTTCAGAGCAGCCTCTACAGCATTTGTTCCTGTTGCATTGCTAAATAAGAATTTGTAATCTAGTTGACGTGGTTTTAATATTTTTTTATCAAAAGCAGTTATAAAATCTATTTTGGCACTTGTTGCCATATCCAGTGCATGTAAAATACCATCTTCATTTAGATAATCAATGATTTTAGACTTAATGTACATATTATTATGTCCATAGTTAAGCACTCCAGCTCCACTGAAAAAGTCAATGTACTCGTTCCCATCCACGGTATAAAGTTTACTCATTTTTGCATATTGAAACACTTCAGGGAAATCTCTACAATAAACCCGAAGACCTGCTTCATATTTATTTATTACACTTAAACCATCGTCATTATTCATCTGCATTCAACTCCTTATTCTTCGTCTAATAATTTTTTTAAGTCCTCTTCAGATAAATNTTTTACTTGTTCATACAATAATATGGCATTTTTCGCTTCCTCGTCCGAACCATAAAGACTACTGATCTTTTTCGCCATCTCATGTATTGTTGGTTTATCAAGGAAATCTTGAATTGTAATATCAATAAAAAGCTTACTTCTTAACTCCGATATTATCTTGGTTGCTAACAATGAGTTTCCTCTTAACGTAAAGAAATTGTCATCATAATCAATCATTTGTATCCCTAGTACATTGCTCCAAATTGATTTAATAAAAAGACAAATCACATCCATAGGACTCGATAGATTGGATAATTGCTCCATTGTTAATTCATCCTCTTTATGACTCACTTTTGGATTGCTTTCCGTATGAGTTACCGATTCATCCTTTTCACGCTTATCGTCAATCCAATATCTTTTTCTTTCAAATGGATAACCAGGAAGGGAAATTCGATTGTGAGTGGAATGTTGATATACCTCTGACCAGTTCGGTGTTATCCCGTTTAACCATAAAGCACCCATTGCAGATAATAGATTCTCATAATCACTACTTACTGACATTTCTGTTCCGATTGTTTCAATAACAGACATGGTTTTTGTTCTATACTTATCATTTTGTTTTATTATTCCGCCAAGTGTAGTTCCCGGCCCCACTTCAAGCATAGTGCAGCTCTTCTTCTCTAATATCTCATTCATTCCCTCATGAAATTGAACTTTACTGCAAATCTGCTTACTCCAATACTGTTCGTCATTCACATCGTCCATTGTCATCCATGTGCCTGTCAGATCAGAAATATATGGTATTGATATTTTTCCTTTCTTAACGGTTTTCACTGCTTTATTCAATTCTTCTGTAATCGCCTTCATCTGACTTGTATGAAACGCTTTTTTCACATGAATTCGATTAGTCATTATTCCATCTTTAGAAAGTTCGCTCTGTAACCGATCCATCTCATCTTCTGTGCCGGCAACAATCTTAATATTTTCTGCAAGGGATATTGCAATTTCTCTGTCTTTATTCAGATAGCTTTGTAAGCGTTCTTCACTTAATCCAACAGCTATCATCGCACCGCTTGGCATGTCCTCAATCAACTCAGCTCGTCTCTGAATTAAAAACAATGCATCATTTAAAGTTAGCACGCCGGAGATACAGGATGCCACATATTCTCCAATACTATATCCAATCATATATTCCGGTATAATATTCCACTCCATGAATACTTTCGCTAATGAATATTCCGTTACAAAGATCATACAATGTGCAAGAAGAGTTGATCTGCTGTGATTCAAGTTATGACCAAACATTTCATTTACAATATCCAGATGACTCATCTTTTGAATCAGATCTGCACATTGATCAAAATATTGTCGATATTCCACAACATTCTCATAAAGTTCTTTCCCCATGCCTAGATATTGTTCTCCTGTTCCAGGAAAAACGAATACAACTGGCTTTTTATTATCAACATACGAAAAATGTAACTTCTTTTTATCTTTCGTATCCAGCATTTGTATCAAGTTGTTCTTATCCTTACAGATGCACATGCATCGGTAAGGGAAGTCAACACGTCCAACCTGAAGTGTATAAGCAAGAGCAGAAATACTGATATGACCTGACCGTTTCATATATTCAGAAAGATTATGCATGGTTTGTGAAAGTGCACTTTCAGTCTTCGCTGATAATTGGATTAATTGAAAAGGCTTTTCATCATCCGAAATGTCTGCGACCGGTGGTTTTTCCAGTATTGCATGTACATTAGTTCCACCCATTCCAAAGGAACTAACTGCTGCATACTTTAGGGTGTTTTCCTTGGTAAATTCCTTCTCACTCCTACAGATATAAAATGGACTATTTTCAAAATCGATGTCTTTATTGGTTGATTTGCAAAATAGTTGTTTAGGAATCACCTGACGATCTAAAATTAAGGCTGTTTTTATCATGCCCGCAATACCGGCAGCACTGTCTAGATGACCAATATTTGCTTTCACGGATCCAATCGCACAATATCCTTTTTTATCAACATAATTACTATAAGCATTTTTTAGTCCCTCAATTTCAATCGGATCACCAATGGCAGTACCTGTTCCATGAGCTTCCACATAGCCTATTTCACTTGGATTGACTTTCGCTCTTTTTATCGCTGCCGAAATCACCTTGGTTTGCCCTTCAATGCTTGGAGCCGTATATCCTGCTTTACGCTTTCCATCATTATTTATCGCTGTTGATTTGATAATTGCATAAATGTGATCTCTATCTTTGATTGCATCTGCTTTTTTCTTAAGAAGAATTACACCAGAACCATTTCCACCTACCGTGCCACATGCATTTTCATCAAATACCCTGCACTGTCCATTCGGTGAAAAGATACCACCGGCCTCATACATATAACCCGTTTTCTGTGGCACTCTGATCGATACCCCACCCGCAAGGGCCATACTACACTCTTGATTAAGAAGTGCTTGACATGCCATATGTACTGCAACAAGTGAAGAGGAACAAGCAGTTTCAATGTTCATGCTTGGTCCAGATAAATTCAGGTAATATGATACTTTCGTCGAAAGGAAACCGTTCCCATTGTTTAAGAATATTCTCAGGTTATTTACATCATTACTGATATTTATATTATCTCTTAAGTACATTGCATACGTGTTGATTCCTATTCCTGCATATACGCCAACATCACCATAATATTCAATATCATAACCTGCATCTTCGATTGCTTCCCACGCACATTCCATAAAAATACGCTGTTGAGGATCCATTAATTGTGCATCCTTAGGATTGATATCAAAGAAATCAGCATCAAACATATCGATATCATCGATGACAGCACCTGCATTCACATAATTTTCTTTTTTCATCACCTCAGGACTAACGTTGTTTTTCAGTAATTCATCATGATCAAAGAATCTGATCGATTCTTTTCCTTCGCGAAGATTCTTCCAGAACTCTTCTATATTATTCGCATCTGGAAATCGGATGGACATTCCTATAATAGCAATATCTTTACTATCCTCTTCTCTAGTTATTTCCTTATGCTCCACGAATTCTTCCACTTTTAATGTATTCCTTACTTTTCTATGATCTCCAAGAAAATAAGCCAATTGTTCAATATTTGCATTACTAAAGATATCTAAGATGCCTATCTTCTTTTGGAATTCCTTCTGTATTCTGTTAACCGCATGAATCATATGTAAGGAATTCGCGCCGATATCAAAAAAATTGTCCTTTTTCTTTATATTGGTTTTATTTAATATCTCTGACCATATGTCATAAAGCTTCTGTTCGTAGTTATCAAAAGACTCCGTACTAACTTCTCTGGATGCTTCCATTTTTAGTTTTTTCAATACGTTCTTATCTGTTTTTCCACTCAAAGTTACAGGTATCTGCTCAACTAGTACAAAAGCTGAAGGAACCATATAATCTGGCAGTTTCGAGTGCAAGTATTCCTTTATTTCATGTAGGTCAATATCCTTTGCAACCATATAAGCTACTAATATTTTGTTCCCATTTGCTGCATTCTCATCTAAAACAACAGCCTGCTGTACGGAATTATGCATCATTAACAGATTTTCTATTTCACCAAGTTCGATTCGGAATCCTCTAATTTTCACCTGTTTGTCCATACGTCCAAGATATTCTATATTGGTATCTGGCATCCAGCGACATAAGTCTCCGGTTTTGTACATAACAGAATTATCTNTATNTCGNATGAACTTCTCTTTTNNTAAATNTTCACGATTTAAATATCCTTTCGCAAGACTTGTGCCGGCGATATATAATTCGCCGGCAGCTCTAACCGTCTGTAATCTTCGAAATTTATCGAT
>WFLX010265607.1_pt1 | contig 36962 bp, 29 predicted proteins | sample 4967041 | NCBI WGS metagenome assembly WFLX01 (sample SAMN12857096, study PRJNA449069) | gut metagenome | isolation source: stool from male and female vole | host: Microtus ochrogaster | place: USA:Florida | collected 2017
TCGGTTTCAACAGAATTTCTATGAAGGACTTTCATCAGGCCTGTGGAGATGGAAGAGATGAACAGAGTGGCCGAATATAACACGAGCTAAATCAAATATAGGGGCAATGCCACGAATTTCAGAGCAAAGTTAGGATTAATCCTGAATGCAGTCTTCGGCAGGAATTCTCCCGAAAGGAGAATTATGGATGTTGACAGAATTGTGTTTGTCAGACGCACAATTACGTCATTATTAGTAGATAGCTTCTCTAAAGTTGGGTTAACAAGAATTGAGAAAGTAATACCGTAAATCACCAAGACCACATTATTCCCCACCAACAATGAAGAAATGAACATGTCCTCATGAAGAGAAAATCTCTTTATGATTCTATTGATTAATCCTCCGTCGGCGGCATCTATTTCCATTCTGACTTTATCGGATTGCACGTATGCAATTTCTGATCCGGAAAAAAGTGCCGAAAATATTATGGCTAATATAGTAATTATAAGTGCGGTTATAAATTCCATTTCAATAATTTTATTCGTTAGCGGCTGATATTGGTTGTGCGGGTTCCCTATTTTGAGATTCAGAAGACATTGGATTATTGCCTCTCTCGCCGCCACCATTACCTCCGGAAAGGTCTTTTCTGTCAGCCGGGAAAATGCCCAGCGGTCGGGTGATTCTATATTCTGAAAAATCTTGTTTCGCAGTGAATCCTACCCCTTCCATCACATGAGTGGAATTCTGAATATGGATAAATGAATCGCTATAAACTCTCCCTTTATCCTGATTCCAAAATAATTGTTGAGAAAGGAATAATTCATCGGGATATTTTGTTACCTCCACTCTCCCGTCAAGCTGCCATAATTGCTTATTCTTATAATAAATGGCTGAATCGGCGGCAATAGTGGCAATGACCTTAAACTTCCTGTCATATTTTCTCAGGTATATTCCTTCCGGAAATCGCCAATATGGCTGTGCGCCTTCATCATAAACTTCCCAAAGCGGAGCCACTATTCTATATTGGGTCACTCCGGAATCACTTATAAGCGTGGAGATGTTACGGGTCTGCATGGTAGGCATCTTCCGCGGATTTATTCGCGAGGCAACATCAATTTTAGTTTCTTGTGTGCAACTTGCAAGCAGCGAGCCGATTAATATCCAACCGATAATCCCTGCCGGAAGCCATCTCATACCCTTCATCCCTCTCAAACGACTGTATTATTTAATTTTTCGTTGCCAGAACCAGAGTTCGTTGAAATTCACTCCGACCGTGATATTGAAATAATTCTCGCCAATTAGTTGGTTGGGACGTGCACGGCGATTTTTCCATTCAAACCCGATATTTATCATAGTTTTGTCTTGCGGAGTATGCAGACCGACACCACAAGTCAAACCGAATTCATGCACTCTGTTACCGTCAATTTTAAGGTAATNATCACNATNATACGCACCTAANCGGTATGCCATTCTTTGAGCATAATTACCTCGNATTTTCGGAANCCATTCGCCACCTACAGCATAACGTATTCTATCTGCGAAAGTCATTCCAGAAAATGCTATTCCATCTTTATTACCGATACCCTCTTTGCCCGGCGACACAGGAATGGGTGAATATTTCACCTTGCTCCATTGCTGATAAGTTACATCAAATTCTGCCATCCATCTCGAAGCCCTGACATGCTTGAAGTTGACACCGACTCCGACAATGTTGGGTGACTGATAATTGCCTTTCAATTTAATCTGTCCGATAGTGTCTGCCACAGATTCAGCCACTAATTCCTGAGTCGTTACCCATGCCTTANCGNGGAGTGACTNCTTAGGNTTATATGTTATACCAACTGNTATGGAATTATCTNTTGTAATTCGNNCCATATATTGNACGCCGAGCTGAATATCCCAGTCTCTGACCTGCATGACCCGCTCTGTCAGAGATTGACCCGTATTATTGGGTGTTGCATAGAAATCATTTATAATATTACCAAAATTGTATGAGATATTCAAGCCTAATGATGCACCTTTATAATGTCCGGCAACGCCCAGATAAGCCATATTGATACCTCCGCGACCGGAATTTTCAACAGCTCCATGTGCTATTTTGCTACCGAAAGCATAACCGACATTTGTCAGAGGCACCAACCCGATTGAGCCACCCATATACTTACCGAGCGGGAATTGCATCGTGATGTAATCCAATCCACCACCAATCTCATTCCCTTTTACTTCTTTATTATCTTTATTCCTTTCCTGACTCCACAAAAAAGAGATATCAGCTCCGAAATCAAAGAGGAATGTCAAAGAGTCTGCAGTGGCGTATGAAGCCGGATTCATGACATTAATCTGGCGCCCGGAGCNCATGGCATAGCCTACACTCCCCATCTGGCGTTGAAAAGATGTGGCTCTATCCCCGATTATGCCATAGCCATACATTGAATATGGAGTGGAGGATAAATCTGCTTTTGCCGGCATAACATATAATACTGTCAGTAACAAAGCANAAAAAGCTCTTGAAACAAAGAATNTTAAATTAATTTTCTTTNTCATGATGTTTATATATTTNNCNCAGACCGATTGCAGTCAGTCCGGGCTCGTATATGATTTCTATATTATCAAATTTACTCTCTTTTTTAATTCTCTCCATCAGCCATTCTCCATCTCCCCCACAAAAAAGGACTCTTTTCACCCCTTTTTCCGCCATTCGGGCAATCATCATTATGACTTCATCCGCCATCCCTCCGGCGACACCTGCGATAATTGATCTCTCTGTGGAAAATCCTAAAGTATCAATCTCACTTTCAGAGTTGAAATCAATCTCCGGAAGTAAATGCGTTCCGGAATTGAGAGCAGCAAAGCGCATTCTCAATCCGGGAGAGATGGTCCCTCCGGCAAATCCTTCATTTCCTACAGCCAGATCCTTTGTCAATGCCGTGCCGGCATCTATTATCAAAGTTGCATCGTCAGGATATAGTTTGCACGCTCCTACCACTGCAAGTTTGCGGTCAATTCCGAGCAGCGCAGGATCAGCATAGTTAATTTTCACCGGCATTTCCATTTGTGGAGTCACCAACAAAAATTTATCTCCTGCAAAGTGGCGGATTGTTTCCACAAACCGCGGATTCACTCCATGCACCGAAGCCATTNCAATTCCTGAAAAATCNTCAGATTCCANCCAANCCGTCAACTCTTCCAATTTATCATANTCAAATGGATAAGTAGTCAGGTTGGAGTCTTCCAATACAGAAGCTTTGACGAGTGTGTTTCCGCAATCCAATGCCAGGAATTTATCTTTTCTCATTCTCTCTTGATTCTTTTTTTTGCCTGTAGGCAATCATCCAGGATGCAATGACCTGAATGAAAGCACCGGCGAGTGAAAACAGCACGGTATCTCTTACGATAGCCAACGGACCGACAAAGAGAGTGTTTCCGAACTTATTTTCATTATAAAACCAGAAGAAAGCACCTATGCAAAAAGCCATACCCGCCCAAAATTCCAATCTTCTCAATCTGCGTAGCCGAAGGCTCTCCTTCGGGTCGCTGACATTCACCAGTCTGGCAAAAGTAAAAATCAACGCTCCTGCAGCATAAATCCATTTACCGATGCTGAGCCAATCGAATTTTCCCACACTCCCGAAAGAGGCGAAGGGAGCAAACATAGCCGCTGCGACGAGTATCAAGCCAAAAGTGGCGATAGCTTCCATTTTTTTCCTGCGATTCTCGATTTGAGACGCATTCGGAGCAGGTTTATTTTTATTTATTTTTGCCATGATTTCTTAACTTACAGATAATAAAATACTTTCTTATTTACCCCCCTTAATCAGGAAGACATCCTCCGACGGGCGTTGCATGTGGAATTGTTCACGCGCCACTGCCTCTAAATCTGCATTACCTTTCTCTATCGCCTCCCGACGCGCTCTATAATAAGCGGCAGAATCATTATTAAGTTTAATTTCTTTTTGCAACTCATTTATTTGATTCTGATATTCCACATTAAGTTTTACGCTCGTTTCTTCGTTCAGAAAGAGCAGCAAAACCACGAGCGAACCGATGATAAGTACCGGCAAATGACTTCGGCGACGAACCCAAAAAGAGACTTTTTTAGCAGTTTTTTTCATCTATCCTTCTTATCCGTGCGCAAAATTCCCCACTTTTACTTAGTGGCAACCGAAACGGATTCTACAAAATTAATCATTATCCATCAATCTACAAATATTTTTTAATCCCCTTTTTGATTAAGTGCGCCTTTGAGTATTGAGTATAGAGCCCGACAGACGAACAGACGGATTTTCCCGGGGAGTAAAAAAATAGGGGTGCATCAAAATTTCTATTCTGACGCACCCTCAAAAAGGGTTATAATACATTGATTATATATTAATAAGGCTATAATGCGGGCAAAGCCCTTGATTCCATTTATGCCTCACGGCATTCTTATATTCTGTAGTTTTAACGATAATCTTGCAGAAGAGTTTGAAGACGTTTGCGAGCGAAGAATATTCTGCTCTTAACAGTTCCCAACGGAAGAGACATTTTGTCAGCGATTTCGCTATATTTATATCCTGCGATATACATGCTGAACGGTACTCTGTATTCATCTGAGAAATCATTGATTGCTGCTGAAATCTCTTGAGCGGCGAATGAACCTTCCGGAGTGCTGAGCCCGCTCTCTTGAGAGCAATTCAAATGATAGAGGTCTTCAGTGGTGTCGACAACTGTTGCGCAACGAACTTGGCGGCGATAATTGTTGATGAAGATATTTCTCATGATGGTGAAGACCCATCCTTTGAAATTAACGTTATCAACATATTTTTCTTTATTGTCAAGAACCTTAAGAGTTGTGTCTTGCACGAGGTCTTGCGCTGCTTCACGGTTTGTAGTTAATTGATAGGCAAAATTTAAAAGGTTGCCTTGCAATCCGAGTAATCTCTGTTTAAAAGTGGAATCTGTCATAGCCTTGAAATTTTAAATTAGTTTTATTGTTTGTTTATCTATATAACAAACCCGTTAAAAAAGTTATCATGAAAATTTGATTTTTTTTACGATTTATTTTCAACTTTTTATTAACTCACTGGATTTCAGGTATAAAAATTTTACAATATAATTAAATAATTAATATTCGCCCCGGCTATGTATAATTAAACCCCGGCATGTTTTTCAATGTCGGGGTTAAGCTTTATTTCTTAAGAAGGTCAGGGCGTAATTCCTGAGTCCGTTTCATCGCTTGATCATATCTCCACTCGGCTATCTTCGCATCATGCCCGCTAAGAAGGATATCCGGCACCTTCCACCCGTTATAATCGGCAGGACGAGTATATACGGGGGGAGCCAGAAGATTATCCTGAAAAGAATCAGATAGTGCGGATTGCTCATCCCCTATCGCGCCCGGGATTAATCTGACAATTGCGTCAGTGATGCAAATAGCAGGCAATTCCCCTCCCGTCAATACATAATCCCCTATTGATATCTCCTTAGTGATAAAATGTTCACGGACTCTATAGTCTACACCTTTATAATGCCCGCAAAGAATTATTATATTATTTAATAATGAGAGTGAATTTGCCATCGGCTGGTCGAAAGTCTTTCCATCGGGAGTCATGAAGATAACTTCATCATAATCCCTCTCTTTTTTCAAAGCCGAGATACAGGCATCGATTGGCTGCACGCTCATCACCATTCCTGCCTCTCCACCGAAAGGATAATCATCCACCTTTCTGTGTTTGTTTGTGGTGTAATCCCTCAGATTATGTACATATATCTCCACCAGACCCTTATCCTGCGCGCGTTTCAATATCGAGCAATTCAAGGGGGATTCAAACATTTCGGGCAATACTGTCAGAATATCTATTCTCATTTTAAATGCAATAAAGGGGCGAACAGAAATCTGCCACCCCTTTTTTATTAATTTAATATTAAAATCAATCTATTTCTTCGTCAGCCTCATAGCCGCCCATTTCGCGGATGGCATTCTTGAGCATAACATATTGCTGGAAGAGATGGTTTACAGGCACTTCTTCTTCTGTATAGTCATGCATCGGGCTCTTGAGGAAGAAGCTCAGGAAGCGTTGTGTGCCATAACGTCCTGCGCGTGCTGCAAGGTCGCTGAGCAATACAAGGTCAAGACAAAGGGGAGCTGCAAGGATTGAATCGCGACACAAGAAATTAATCTTAATCTGCATCGGATAGTTCATCCAGCCGAAGATATCAATATTATCCCAACCCTCTTTATTGTCGTTGCGCGGAGGATAATAATTGATGCGTACTTTATGGTAATATTGATTATCCTCATCGTTGCCGTGGCCGTACAAGTCGGGTTGATCTTCGGGAACGAGGATAGATTCCAAAGTGGAAAGTTTGGAGACCTCTTTAGTGCGGAAGTTGGCGGGTTCGTCGAGCACCAATCCGTCGCGGTTGCCGAGGATATTGGTGGAGAACCAGCCGTTCAAGCCGAGGCAGCGAGTTCCGATGATGGGAGCGAAACCTGATTTCACGAGGGTTTGACCTGTCTTGAAATCTTTACCCGCGATAGGCATCTTGGTTTCTTCAGCAAGTTGCCACATAGCCGGGATGTCTACAGTGGTATTGGGAGCGCCCATGATGAAGGGTGCACCCTCTTTCAAGGCTGCGTATGCATAACACATTGAGGGAGCGATGTTTTCAACATCATTATCCTTCATAGCCTTTTCAAGGTCCTCAAGTTTATAATGTACTTTCTCGTTGACGGGTACATAAACTTCTGTAGAAGCAGCCCAAAGAACCACTACGCGTTCAACGCCGGTCTCCTCTTTAAATTTGCGGATATCTTCGCGAATCTGCTCTACCATTTCCCAACGGGTCTTGGCATCTTTAACGTTATTACCTTCGAGACGTTTTGCATAGTTTTTATCAAATGCAGCCTTCAAAGGAACGATTTTAATCAATTCTTCCTTAACGGGTTCGATATCTTTTTCTTTGAGTACCTCTGCATTAATTGCTGATTCGTAAGCATTTTCAGGATAAACATCCCACGCTGCAAATTCTATATCATTCAAATCTGCCAATGGAACGATATCTTTATATTTCAAATATTTTTTATCAGCACCGCGACCAACACGAATCTTATCATATTGAGTCATTGAACCTACCGGCTTTGCAAGACCTTTGCGAGCCATTAAAACACCGGTGATAAAAGTTGTACTAACAGCCCCGAGGCCTACAATCATGACACCTAATTTACCATTCGGTGCCTTTGCTTTTTCTGCCATAATTTCTGATTTGTTATCTCTTTTAATTTATATACATTGTAATGCTTCCCCTTGAGGGATTCAGCGCGTAAAATTATACCTAATTTCTCTATCCACAAAAGAATTTGCCCTTTAATTTATGTTCTTAATTGTTAATTAAAGTTAATAATTACCCAAAACTGTTAAATAGAATTAAAATTATGAGGGAAAATCCCACTTTTGTTAATTTGTGTTAATAAAGCAAATCGGGCAATTCCTCAATTCTTTTAATAATATACGGATATTTTATAGAATCTTCTGCATCAGTCCATCCCTTCCCTTTAATCCATACAGCCTGACATCCTGCTTTCAGAGCCGGCTCAATATCTTTCTTATAACTATCCCCTATCACCACAACCTCCTCAGGATTCAATCCAAGAGCCTTGACACCTAACCTGAATATTTCAGGATCAGGTTTGCGGACACCCACAACGGCACTCTCCACTATAGTTTGGAAATAGTCCAATATACCGTAAGCCTTCAAGACGCTATTGACATTGCCATAGAAATTACTGACCAGCACCAGCGGATACTTTCTATAAAGTTTATTCAAAACAGGTTTGGCATTATTTACCCAGCCACGTGCAGCATCATCACAATAACCGGCTATTACATTCGCAGTCTCATTGATATCAAACGGGAGTGCACCTTTGAGATTTTTAAGATACTCCAATTCAATGCGCATCTTCTTTTGCAGAAGAGTCAGGAAATCATCTTCGGGGAAAATATGTTTAACCTTCGCCAGTTCTCGCTCAGCATAAACGTAAGCATCTCTGAATGTCTCTTTATCCACATCTATTCCGGCTTTTTGCCAGGCACGCCAGATAACTTCGCTCCAATGTTCGCCACCGGAATCGAGTGTGCCACCATAATCAAAGATAACACCTTTAATATTGAGTTTTTCCATAGTCATCAAAATAGATTTAAGTTCTTTTAAAAATATCAATGTCCACCCGCACACAATGCAGATGGACATTTACATATAAGAATACTTCTTAATGCTTTTTAGACTTCTTTGTCAGGCTCTTGTTATAGCCCTTATAGTCCTTATAGTTCTTACGGGTGTAGCCATAACCATATCTGTAGGAATCACCATATCGAGACATTGTATCAGCGCCGTTGATGACGATTGAGATGTTATGGAATTTCTTGGACTCATAAAGNTTCTCAAGTTCCGGAANCATNGAGCGTTCAAACNATCCTNCGCGCACCNCGAAGAATGTGCNGTCGCAGNCATTATTGATGATTNGNGCATCTGCCATCATCTCAACNGGCGGACAGTCAATGAATATATAATCATATTCAGTACGCAGATAGTCCACGAGATTTACAAAACGATTGCTTTCGAGAAGTTCAGTCGGGTTTGGAGGGAAAGTGCCAACGGGAAGAATGCTCAAACCCTTCACCACTGCGTCATGCACAATCAATTCATTCACATCACGCATGCTTCCATTGAGATATTCAGCAATGCCGTGTTTCGGAGACCTCACCACACGTGAAAGAGAGCCACGTCTAAGGTCGCCATCGATACACAACACCTTTTTACCTTTTAAAGCCAACGAAATGCCCGTGTTCAGAGTGACGAATGTTTTACCGGATCCGGCGTTGAAACTTGTGAACATTGCCACACACGGAATACTGTCGGCAGTTATGAAACTGATATTTGTGCGGAGCACGCGGAAGGCTTCATTCACAAGGTCGCGACTACCCTCTGCAACGATGACATCTTCATTAGCCGGCAATTCGTCGCGCATCTTCGAAGGATTACGATAGAATTTGAAGAATTTCTGACCTTCATGTTGGAATAAAGGAATTTCTCCAACAATGGGGATATTGATACCCTCCAGGTCTTTGCGACCTCTGATTCGGGTATTGAGCGCTTCAATTCCATAGATTGCTCCGAAAGGAATTGCAAGACCGAGCACAAATCCGACTAAATAAATCTGAGCAGTCTTCGGGAAAGTCGGAGCTTTTGAGCCGGAAGGCTTCCTTAGCATACGGGTATTGACAGAAGTGAATGCTTGCGACAACTCATTCTCCTCTCTTTTCTGCAACAGGTAAAGATATAGAGTCTCTTTTACTTTCTGTTGACGTTCGGCTGTCAAAAGGAATTTAGCCTGACGCGGATTAGCAGCTACGCGGGCATTTGCGGTTTGCTCGTTTCTTTCAAGGCTTCCGATAGTGTTGGTCCATGCCAAAATCTGATTATCAAGAGAAGAAAGAATAGAACTTCTTAGCGATGCCAATCGGGAATCAAGGTCAACGATAAGAGGGTTGCTCACTGAAGTATTGGTCAGATGGGCATTTCTTTGAATCATCAAAGAGTTGTATTCTGCAATTTGATTTTCTATATTGCCTGAGCCGATGCCGGTATTCACAGGGAGAACCGTATTACTTCTGCCCTCAGTTGTGATAAAAGTACGCAGGTAACGAGCCATCTGCAACTGATTGGAAAGCGACATAATCTGATTGCTCACAGAATTACTCTGTTGCATATACATCGATGAAGCCTGAGAAAGGTCGGGAATGAGGTTTGTACTCTTGAAAGAAGAGATTTCAGAGTCAACACTGCCGAGTTCATTCTCAAGGATATTCAAGCGGTCGGTGATGAAATTTGAAGTTACAGCCACTACCTCCGCCTTACCCTTAATCCAATCCTGGTTGTAGGCATTTACGAGTGATGTCAGGATTTCATCTCCGCGTTGGATTGAAGCGTCATTACAGAGAATTTCCACCACATTTGATTTCTTATTGGTTTGTTCGACGGTGATTTCACCTTCAAACGCATTTGTAGCGGCTTCAATTGTAGAACGCCTTACATTAATAGTATAAGGTGTGCCCTCTCTGAAGAAAGGGGTTTTGGTTATAATGATTCTGCCGGAGGGGGTACCTATAACTGCACCGAATGTCATTCTTGCACCGTCAGGAAGCACCATCGGCTTGCGATTCACCACAAGATTTTCCACATTCACGTTTCCTTCTTCATCCACCACAACGGTAAGAGAAGCGGTTTCATCATCCGGGATGTCGGGGAAAGAGACATTGATGGGGAGATTACTTCCGTAAAGCACATTGTCGTGGAAAGAGCCGGGGGAAGTATAGCCTACTGTAAGGTGTAATTTTTTCACCACCTGCTCCATCAGGTCAGGGCTTTTGAGAGTTGCCATTTCATCAGTGAGGATGGTATTGGTCATGCCCACACCTATGTCTGACAGGTCAACGGAAGTGGTGCCGACAGCACTGGCAGCGTCATCTCTTATAATCACCGAGCAGGAACGGGTATATATAGGCACGGTGCGTTTGACGTAAAGCACCGCGATACCCATGCAAATAATTACGGACAAAACAACCCAATACCAAAATCTCATGGCAATTGAAAAGACATTGCCGAGACTCACGGCGTTCATCATCGCACCGACTTTATTCCCTTTGTGCAATGATATTTCATTTTCTGAAACTGAATTATTTTGATCAGTCATCTGAAATTATTATTTGAGAAAATTCTATTTTTTTTGATAAAATCGTAATTTGGGTGCAAAGTTACAATTTTTTTTATACCTTTGCAAATAAACCTTTTCAACATTATTCATTTTTAATCAGTTTTTATATGAAGAAACTTTTACTTTTATCTGTTTTGTTGCTTCCGGCATGCCTACTGGCAAAAAGCCCGCAACCGCAAGTTCAGGAAGCTCCGTTGCCGTCAGGTGTTTCATCCGTATCTCCCGCACAAGGTTTCGTTGAAGTCAGCGGTCCNGCTTTTCCTAAAGGCGTATCNAACATAGGCGTGACCTTCTCCAACGATATTATTGTAAATGAAGCAAACACTACTCCGGCACTCCTCTATTTCAATGACTTCACTACTCCGGCAGCCAAGACCCTGGCTGTAGGTGTCGACATGGAAACCCTTAAGACCGGCAGCGTGCTCTTCAAATCAACAACATGGAATAAAACCGGTATCTACAAAATTGAAATTCCGGAAGGTTACTGGCTCTACGACGGTTCAAATAATCCGACACCCGCCATTACACTTTATTATGAAATCTATATCGGTTATAACGTTGTGCCGACTCCGGGCGTTGTGCCGGAACTCGACCTCGTGGTGCTGACATTCTGGGAAGCGGACAAGGTGGAGCGTACGCCCAATTCATCCTCAACTATTTCATTCTATCAGGACAATTCCGACCAAGTATATTCAGTCCATTACACCATAATGGACTATAATGGCGACGGAAAAGAAAATGAAGTTGTATTTAACGTTGGGGACTTCAACGGAATCGCCCAAACATTCAGACAGACCGGTATTTTCGGCCTGATGANTGATTCCGGTGCTTTCACTTATTACGTNTATGGTCCCAATTNTGCCAACGACCCTGAAGATTATGTCGTACNTAAAAACGATGACCTCTTGCTGAAATACAACATTCCCAACATTCCCATGCCGGAAATTGATCCTCCGACAGACGAAATTCTTGAATACTTCGATTATTTCACTTTGTNGATGCCCGAGCGCTTCACCAAGTGGTTCACAAACNACAAAANATCCTGCAATATCTTTGCAGTGAATGACAACGGCATCGTTGACACAAACACTTCTCTCTGCCGCGTAAGATTCGTTTGGGATAACAATATGGAAGATGAAGAAAATGTATATGCCGACAAAATCGTTCTTAACCTCTTTGACGTTGAAACCAACGAGCCACTCGACAAATTCATGCCTCCCAGCGGATTCTATTGCCTGAAACTTGCCGACGGTCTGTTCTCCGGCATGTATCAATCCTTATTGGATGGCGCGAGCCCCGAATTCGTAAATTCAAGCCCNTTCGATTATTATTATGAAATTTCCAACTNTGTAGGCGTAGAAGACATTAAGGCTGTTGAAGCTNCAGCTGAATCCTATGACATCTACACCCTCACCGGTCTCCGCGTTGCCAGGAATGCAGATGCATCAGTACTTTCAACCCTCAAACCCGGTCTTTACATTATCAACGGCAAGAAGATAATGAAAAAATAATTCACTTTTTTAAACATAGTGAAAAAACGGAACTTCTAATCCACGGAGCCCTGCCAGGAGGCAGGGCTCCTCTTACAAAACATTCTCCCTCACATTAAAAAAGATTTAATTTACTTTTCAAGATGCGGAATCTTTCTGAACATCTCCATCACCCGGTCTTCTCAATCGTGGGGAAAGCCGCAGATGAACTCGGCATTGAAGCTTACGTGGTGGGAGGCTATGTGCGCGATATCTTCCTCAATCGTCCGTCGAAGGATGTAGACTTTGTTTGTGTCGGAAGCGGAATTGAGCTCGCTCAAAAAGTTGCCGGGGAACTTGCGGAAAAAACAGGGCGCAAACCGCGTGTTGCAGTCTATGCCAACTATGGCACTGCCCAGCTGCGCCATGGGGAGCTGGAACTGGAATTCGTAGGGGCAAGAAAAGAATCTTATCACAGAGAGAGTCGCAATCCTATTGTCGAAGACGGAACACTTGACGACGACCAGAAGCGACGCGACTTCACCATCAACGCCATGGCTATCTGCCTTAATAAAGACCGCTTTGGCGAACTCGTAGACCCTTTCGACGGAATGGCGGACATCGAAAGGCGTATTATTCGCACACCACTCAATCCCGACATAACCTTTTCCGACGACCCGCTCCGAATGATGAGAGCGATCAGATTTGCCACTCAACTTGGATTCTATATTCTTCCCGAAACCTTCGAAGCCATAAAGAGGAATAAAGAGAGGATAAAGATTATCACTAAAGAACGCATCAACGATGAATTATCCAAAATAATCAGGAGCAAACACCCGTCTGTAGGTTTCAAACTCCTTGACATGTCCGGACTATTGGAATATATTTTCCCGGAATTGTGTGCTTTAAAAGGTGTGGAAACGCAAGAGGGTCGCGGTCATAAGGATAATTTTCTCCATACGCTGAAAGTTTTGGACAACGTAGCCGAGAAAACTGATGATGAATGGATTCGTTGGGCAGCTCTGCTTCATGACATAGCCAAGCCGGCGGTAAAAAAATATGTACCCGGAATCGGCTGGACCTTCCACAACCACAATTTTATCGGTGAGAAAATGATACCAAGGATTTTCCGCAAGATGAAACTTCCGCTCAACGAGAAGATGAAATTTGTGGCGAAACTTGTGGGATTGCACATGCGTCCGCAAAGTGTTGNGGATGAAGGGGTGAGTGATAGCGGAGTGANACGTCTCATCACCGATGCCGGCGATGATATTGAGGCTTTGATGTTGCTGTGCGAAGCAGATATAACATCAAAGATTCCGGAAAAGGTGAAACGCCAATTGGAAGGTTTCGCACGTCTGCGGATTAGGATGGATGAGATTAATGCCGCCGACAACTACCGNNATTGNAAAAANCNTANTGACGGGNAACGAGATTATGGAGAGATACGGCATTCCGGGGTGTAAACTCATAGCTGAAATCAAGGATAGCGTCAAAGAAGCTATTCTTGAGGGGATAATTGAGAATAGCCATGATGCAGCATTGAAATTTGCCGACAAATTGGCTCTTTCAAAGCGTGCTGAAATAGAATCACTCGGAGGCAATCTGCGGGGGGCAACTGCAACAGACGCCACTCACCAATCATAATCATCCGCGACATTATCAGATCTTGATGACCTTTAAAACCGTATGCCGCTAAATTTACGCTTCATTTCTTGCGTAATTTAACGAAAATCACTATCTTTGCCACGAATTAGCCCCGAATGTGTGTGTTCCTCACGCGCTTTCGGGCGATTATGTGGCAGTATAAGCCACTCTAACACGTTGAATAATTAAATATTACAGTTCTATATAAGAATGGCAACATTAGAAAAAATCAGAAGCAAATCAGTATTCTTGCTTATCGTAATCTTCGTGGCGCTCCTCGCCTTCATCTTAGGCGATGCCATCACCAACGGACGTAATCTGTTCGGCAATCATACCACAGTAGCCAAAGTGGGTGGCGAAAAAATTGATTATCTTGAATATCAACGCAAGCGCGAAGAATTAAATCGCCGATTGGAAGAAGCACGCCGTCAAAATCCGGAGCAATATGCAAATTTTGATGTGCAACTTCTCCCGCAGATGGCTTTAAATCAATTAATCTCGGAAAAACTTCTCGACAAGGCTGTTAAGGAAACCGGCATTAAGGCATCTCCCGAAATGCTCAGCAATTATCTTCTTAACAATCCTCAGCCCACTCAGGAACAGATAGCAATCGCTCAGCAACTGGCGGCATTGAACGTAAACGTCACTTCAATGGAGCAGGTTCACGATGTGATTTTCAATCCCAAACGCAACAATCTGACACAAGCGCAGGTTGAGCCGCTCCAGAAAGCATGGCTGGCTTTGGAATCAGACGCTTCACGCCAGATCGCTCAGCAAATGTATATCTCACTGTTGAGCAACACTATCAAAGCCAACGACCTTGACAAAAAGGCTCTCTATAATGACGCTATGGCTTTGACCCAGATCTCTCTCGCTTATCGTCCTTACGGACAAGTTGACGAAAAGAAATATCCCGTCAACGATGCCGATCTTCGCAAAGCATACGAAGAGGAAAAATATAAATTCAAAGTTCAAGAACCGACTAAGGATATAAACTTCGTGGCTGTCAACATTTCTCCTTCAGATGCCGACCTCGCCGCTTCTTCTAAATTGGCAATGGCTACAGCAGCCGCTCTCGGCAAAGGTGAAACCGCTTTAAATAAAGACCTTCGCAAGGAAGGACTCGCAATTGAAAAGCGCAGCCTCCGCGGCTCCGACATTCCTGCCGGTCCTGTAAAAGACTACGTTACTTCCGCTCCAGCGGATTCCGTTAGCGTCGTAAGCCAGAATCTCCGTGGCTTCACAGTTGTTAGAATGGGCAAAAAGACTCTGGAAGTTGACTCAGTGCAACTCNACANCGNGCAAGTCATGGGCAACAAACTCCCCNAAACTGTTTTGGCACGCCTGANCGCCGGNCTGGCAANTGATTCTATCTCCAAGTCATTCNCCGCCGACAGCGTGATGGCTCAAGCTGAACAATGGTTTGAACTCTATGGAGAAAACGGACGCACCTCCGCTCTTCCCCAGAATCAACTTGATTCTTTGAAAAATGCAGGTGGCAAATACATTAAATTAATGTCTACACCGGAAGGAGCTGTTATCGCTCAACTTGCAAAACAGACTGCTCCCGTAGAAATTTACGACTACGAAGTTGTTGACTACACATTGCAGCCTTCTGCTCAAACAGTAAATGCTGCTCGCGAAAAACTCGAAAAATTCCTTGAGAAAAACAAGACTGCGGCAGATTTCGCCAAGAATGCTCCTAAGGAAGGATACAACATGCAAAACTTCCAGCTCACTCAGAGCAGCAACGCAGTGCCCAGAATACAGGGCTACAATATGTATTATCCCGATAGTCGCCAGGTCGTAAGATGGGTGATGATCGACGGTAAAGAAGGGGAAGTTTCAAAAATTTATGAGTCTAACGACCAAACATCACCCTCCCTTTNTGTAGCGGCAGTAAATAGNGAATATNATGAGTTCATTCCTCTCNNTAATGATGAGGTAAAGACATACTTCACCAATAANGTTCGCAACTCTAAGGCANGCGACNACATGATGAAGCAATATTCATCCAAAGCAGGTTCTATGGCTTCAATCGCTTCTGCAATGGGTGTTGAGCCTACTCAAATCGACCAATTCCGCTTCTCTGTTCCCTCCGGAGTCAACGACCCGAAAGTTGCAGGTAAAATTGCCGGCGGAAAGAAAGATGGCAAAGTTGTATTGGTTAAAGGAGATGATGGCATCTATGCTTACGTTATCAACGGAACTTCAGTTGAAAAGATTCCGTATGATGAAGCTACCTACGACAGTCAGTTCCATCAGCTCTTCAACCCCAATCTCGAACAGATGCTGCGCGGCGGAAAGAAAATTAAAAACAATATCTATAAGTTTGAAGCCGGAGAATAATACGCTCCCATCAAAAGAATTATAATCCTATCTCTCAGCCGGAGCGTCTATTCCCTGACGTCTCCGGCTGAATGCTAAAAATAATCTATCCATTATTATCAGGTTATGACAAATACATCTGATGAATTAACCGGAAAATATGAAGTTCGCCCCGACGTCATTAATTATGATGATGTCGTAGAACTTATCCCAAAGCTCAAAGGACACAAAAAATTTGTCGATGGAATCTTACATCTTCTTCAGATAGATGAGGTCAACCGGGTGCACGGCGCGTGGTGTTCCACCCCGGGACCGGAATTTGCACGCCATCTGATAGAAGATGAATTCAAGTGTCCTCTGCGAGTGGATAATGAGGAGGTGCTCGCCGGATTTAAAGAGGGAGCTTTCATCACTGTCAGCAATCACCCTTTCGGCTCCATTGACGGCATAGCCCTGATTAATCTCGTGACACGTTATCGTCCTGATTACAAAGTAATGGTCAACATGATTCTCGCCAAACTGTCAGCGATGCAGCCGAATTTCATAACTGTCGATTCAATGGCATCTTCCGACCCTGAGAAAAGGCGTGTCTCGGTCAACGGAATTCGCGAAGCCCTGCGCCAACTCATCAACGGACATCCGGTAGGGTTCTTTCCGGCAGGCGCCATGAGTAAAACCGACAAAACCGGTTTCCTCGTCGACAGAGAATGGCAGCCCTCGATTCTCCAGATTATTGCCCGCGCAAAGGTGCCGGTCATTCCTATCTATTTTCACGGCACCAATCGCAAATTCTTCAATTTCCTCGGTCATGCATGCTGGCCTTTGAGGTCTCTTCTCCTCCCGCGTGAATTATTCGCAAAACGAGGAAAGGAATTGCATATTTCTGTCGGCAATCCGATTATGCCCGATGTGCAGGCAAAATTCTCCACCCCCGAAGAACTTGGCAAATATCTTCGCGAAGAAACATATAAACTCCATGAATACAAATAATATAACCTCTCCAAATAGCGCCAATCCATCGCAGACTCTCATTCCTCTGATTGGAATGACACAAGCCGAATTGCAGGATGTTGCAGTCGGACTCGGCATACCCGCATTCATCGGGAAGCAATTGGCTCAATGGATTTATCAGAAAAAAGTTACCTCTTTCGAGGAGATGAATAATCTCTCAAAGAAAAACAGAGCNCTTNTNGAANAGAAATATTGTGTANGACGCATAANCCCGNCCGGNTGTCAAANNAGTAGCGACGNNANAATGAAATTTGTCTTTCCGGTGACTGGAAGCAGGCTTATAGAGAGTGTCTATATTCCTGACCATGATCGTGCCACTCTATGCGTATCTTCCCAAGTGGGTTGCAAAATGAATTGCTATTTCTGCGCCACCGGTAAAATGGGATTCAAATCGCAACTATCCGCTGCTGAAATTATCAATCAGATTCTCAGCATCCCACCCCGACAGGATCCCGGAATGCCGGAAATGAATCCGCTGACCAATATAGTGTTTATGGGGATGGGTGAGCCTCTCGACAATTTCGGAGCCGTAAAACGCGTCATTGAGATTCTGACAGCCCCTTGGGGTTTTGATTGGAGCCCGAAGCGCATCACAGTCTCCACAGTGGGCAAACTTCCGGAACTAAAAGACCTGCTCGACAAGACAAAGGTACACATTGCCATCAGTGTTCACTCTGCCGATTCCCGGGAGAGAGGAGCAATGATGCCGGCGCAAAAAGCTTTTCCTATTCAGAGTGTAATGCAACTCCTGAAGGGTTATGACTTCTCCCATCAACGCAGGCTATCACTGGAATATATAATGTGGCGCGGAGTCAACGACGATATTGCTCATGCCAACATGCTTGTGAAATTAATCGGCAACCTTGAATGTCGAGTTAATCTTATTCGATATCATGCCATTCCGGGGATTGACCTCCAACCCTGCTCGGAAGAGAGAATGATAATGTTCAGAAATATTCTCAACAAGCATGGCATCACCGCTACTATCCGCGCCTCNCGCGGAGAANATATAATGGCTGCTTGCGGAATGTTNGCTAAATAAAAGTTTATCNACTGAATANAATNGNAAGTAAAATATATTTCCAACNAACCTAAAAATGGAAAATTTAAGAATCGGCATAACTCAAGGGGATACCAACGGAGTTGGTCTTGAAATCGTTATAAAAGCGTTTCTTCCCGAAGGCTTCACAGAAATCTGCACTCCGGTCGTATTCGCAAACAAGCACCTGTTTATCCAGACGCTTCAACTCATCGGAGAAACAATGAAATTTCATACAATAAATTCCGCGTCCGAAGCGCGACCGGGAAAAATCAACTTGGTCAATATCGGTCCCGATTCAATGACACCCAGATATGGGGTTCCTGATGCCGAGAGCGGAAAAGCGGCTTACGAATCGCTCAACGCCGCTTGTCAAGCCTTGGAAGAAGGATTTATTGACGCTATCGTTACAGCTCCCATTTCAAAAGAGGCTATACAGAACGAAAATTTCAAATTCCCCGGACACACGGAATTTCTTGAGCAACGCTTCGCTGACGAAAACAATCCTGAATCAAAAGCACTAATGATTCTTTTCAATGATGAATTGCGAGTCGCTCTGCTGACCACTCACCTCCCCATATCAAAAGTCAGCGGAGAGATCACATCCGAGAAGATTATCTCCATCGTGAAGCAACTTGACAAAACGCTCAGAAGAGATTTTGCCTGCGACCGACCCCGCATTGCCGTTCTTTCCCTTAATCCTCACAACGGCGACGGAGGCTTGCTCGGAGAGGAAGAAGCATCCATTATCACACCTGCCATAAAGGCACTGAAGGATGAAAAAATCCTTGCTTTCGGTCCGTATCCTGCCGACGGGTTCTTCGGCTCGGAGCAATGGAGAAATTTCGATGCGGTCTTAGCCATGTATCACGACCAGGGATTAGCACCGTTTAAGACTATTGCAGGAACTTCAGGGGTGAATTTCACATCGGGACTCGAAATTATCCGCACATCTCCCGACCATGGCACAGCCTATGACATAGCAGGTCAGAACATAGCTGACGCCGCCTCAATGCGCGAAGCTATCTATAAGGCAATCGATCTAGCGGGAAGACGCAAAAGATATGATGAATTTTCAGCAAATCCTCTCCCCTTCTCAATGCATAAATCTTCCAACAAACCTCAATAATCCAACTTTTATATAACCCAGATGAATTTTGCAATTATAGCAGCCGGCGAAGGTTCGAGATTGGCAGCCGAAGGTGTGGAGACACCAAAACCGCTCGTAAAGATTCAGGGCATCCCGATGATTGAACGCATGATTCATATTTTTGAAAATTGCGGAGCAAAAAAAATTGTGGTGTGCATCAATGATTTTATGCCCGAAGTCAAAGCCTTCCTCGAAAACTTCACTCCGGCGGAAGGGACTCAATTGATTCTGCATATAAAATCCACGCCCTCATCGATGCATACTTTCAAAGAGGTTTCNAAATCTCTCAAAGGACACGGNCGCTNCATCACCNTCACNNTTGATACTATATTTCTTGAAAAAGATTTCAAAAAATATGTAGAAGCATGGGAAGCGGCGCGGGCTGATGTCAACGCCATGATGGCGGTAACTGATTTTGTTGACGATGAAAAACCCCTGTGGATTGAAGCAGACCCGGAAAATCTCAGTATTAAGGCTTTCAAAGATGAATCTACACCGGCTTCCAATTACATTTCCGGGGGCATCTACGGTTTGTCTGACCCTTGCATAGATGTTCTTGATGAATGTCTCGCAGCCGGCAAAAGCAGAATGAGAAATTATCAAAGAGCACTCATAGACGCCGGCTTGCTCGTAGAAGCTTTCNCNATGNGTAAAATTATAGATGTCNANCANGAAGAAGACATTTCCAAAGCCAANNATTTTCTTAANTCNGGTAATATTTAATATATTATAATAATGGCAAAATATAAAATTGCGGCTATCAGCCGAGCCGGAGCATATTCTCCAAACCATATAGGGAATGACGCGGCGATTCTCCATGCCGTCATTGACCAATTGCATCGCCGCGGATGCGAAGTCCACGATTATAACGAGGAATCCTTTCTGGAATCCGACATTGAAGAGGATATCATTATCAATATGTGTCGCCGCCAACCCTCTATCGACAAATTGATTCAACTCAGCGAGGAAGGTAAACTTGTCATAAATTCCGGCGATTCTATTGAAAACGGTACCCGCGAACGAATGACCAATCTCCTTGTAGGCGCAGAAGTTCCTTATCCGGAATCCATTATTGTTGACACAAATGCCAATGCTCTCCCGGAACTTCACAAACATAATTTTGAAGCCTGCTGGATCAAACGTGGCGAAACTCATTCCCAACATAAAGAGGATGTCAGTTTTTGTCGCCATCCTGAAGAAGCACAGGGAATACTCCATGAATTCTATTATCGCGGTATAAAACGTGCTGTCATCAATCGACATCTGCCGGGAGACCTTGTGAAATTCTATGGAGTTGCCGACGGCTCATTCTTCTATTGGTTTTATCCCCTGGAAGGGAATCACTCCAAATATGGTGATGAAGCCATCAACGGTATGCCTCAACATTTCAAAATTGACGAAGAGGCTTTGAAGCAGAATGCCGTCAAAGCCGCAGCAGCTACCGGAATGGAAATTTTCGGAGGTGACTGCATCGTCAGCCCCGACGGCTCCTCTGTGATTATCGATTTTAATGACTGGCCCTCCTTTGCTCCATGTCGTCAAGAGGCGGCTCCGGCTATTGCTAAATATATTTTAAAAAGAATTCGCAACGCTAACAAAAAAGAAAAGAAGAGTCGAGATGAACGATAAAATCAAGAAACTTAAAGAGGAATATAAAGGGTCGCTCAAATCAATGGATACTGAAGAGACCTTTGACCTGATATTCTATCGCCCCTTAGGGTTTATGTGGGCGAAACTGGCAGAAAAACTCGGCATAACTCCCAATGCAATTACTATTGCCTCCATCATCCTCGGCATCGGAGCCGGTGTCGCTTTTTATTTTAATAACATCTGGATCAACATACTTGGTGTAATACTCCTTGTGTGGGCGGATTCGTTCGACTCTGCCGACGGGCAATTAGCGCGTATGACAAAGCAATACTCCCGCTTAGGGCGTATTCTCGACGGGCTCTCGGGAGATATATGGTTCATCTGCATATACGTCGCCATCTGCCTGCGCGAAAACGTCACCAGCGACTACTTCATGGCACACAAATGGGCAATCTGGGTGTTGGCAATAGCCACAGGTGCCTGCCATGCCGTTCAGGCATCAATGGCAGATTATTATCGTCAATTCCATCTCTTCTTTGTCAAAGGGAAAGACGGCAGCGAACTTGAGCGTGCCGAATTGCTTTGGGAAAAATTTCATTCCCTGAGTTGGAAAAAAGATTTCTGGGCTAAACTGGTATTGATGTTCTATACAAATTACACTGTAGGTCAGGAGAAACGCACTCCGCAAATGCAACGCCTGCGCAAAATGCTGCGCAGCCGCTACGGAAATGATATCCCACAGAGTTTCCGCGACAAATTCCGTGCCCGCAGCAAGGGGTTGATGAAATATACCAATATTCTCTCCTTTAACACCAGAACATTTGCCCTATTTGCAGCCATTCTAATTTTCAGAATGCCCTGGCTCTACTTCGCTTTTGAAATCATAGTATTAAATATAATTCTGGTATATATGATGATTCGCCACGAAAAGATTTGCAAGGATATGCAGGAATATCTTCAATCCGAAAAATAAAACATCTAATTATACTAAAAAATAATCAGAGCCCTCCCGGCATAGGAGAGCTCTGATTATTTATTCAAATGCTTCCTAAAATTCAGAATAATCTCATGACTGAATCATCCGGAGTACCGATAGCCCACCATACGATAAAGAGGACTAACCCCAAAAGGAAGTAATTCATCTTCGAAAGCATAGTCAGATGACGCAATTCAGCCATATTGGACCGATACATTCTAAAGGCGATGTAGCAATTCAAGGCGAATGTCAGAAATGCAGGCACATCAGCCAGAAAAGGCTGAGGATAATTCAAATAGAAAATTTTGAAGGTTATCACTGCGAAAGCCATCAATCCGTTAAAAAATATAAATGCTATAGTGGTCTTGGGTCCAATTTTAGAACATAAATTATATTTAGCCTCTCCGGGTGCAATCTTATGAGTATAATAACTATACATCAGATGCACGTTCATAGCCATGAATCCCATAGCCAAGCCTAAGAGCATCGGGGGCGCAGTGTCATACACACCCCAGAGATATACCCCGGCTTCATGTTGAGATTGTACAAGACATGTGCCTATGACACCTATCGGACCGAAGAGAAGAAAAGTTGTGAAAAGCCCCCATGGCGTTCCCATAAGCGATTTCCCTCCATAACTGAGCAAGCCGTAGAGCCCGTAAATTAAAACCCCGAGCACAAATGCACTCCATGGATTCCGACACATCGTCATTATAGNTNTGCCTATCATCAGCGACAGAATCAAGCNGGCATTGAANGCCTCTTTTAAGACTCTTTGTGCCAAGGGATTTTCTCTCATTTTTGCCTTCTCAAGACGGGAGGGAGGCAATGAATTGATATAATTAGTATATCCGTTGTATGCGTGATAATAATTTGCACTCAACTGAGTGAAAATCACAAATATCAAACAGATGGACGCGGGCAATATTTCCATATTTCCGCGTATTGCCGCTGCAGCAGTGCCGGCAAACACTGTCCCCAAACCCATCAACAGGGTTGAGAAATTCCCTTTGGATTTTACGTATGCCAGTATATCCATAAGACAATATTTAGAGCATGTTCTATATCGTGTACATTACTACAAAAAGACTCGTTGCGCCTATAGCCATCCATAGGGTCAGCGCTTGAATCATAGGCTTCACCCCGACACTCTTTATGACCTTCAGACTCAGCCCGGCTCCGATCGCAAATAATACGGCAACCAGACATTTCTTCGCAAAAGCCGCAAGGAAGGTATACACCGGACCCATCACCGGCATGGCAGATTCCGGAGTATAGGTATTGATGACCATTGCCAACACGAAGAGGAAGATAAACCATGGAATTGAAATCTTCGCCTTACCTTCTTCAGAAGCTCCTCCGGTGCGGGAATTGAATTTCGGGAAAAACCACATGGTGAATATGGCTAAAGGAATAATCCATAACGCACGGGTGCACTTGATAAGGGTCGCCAATTCGCACGCTTCAGCTCCGTATGCGGCACCGGCGCCCACTACTGAACTTGTGTCGTGGATGGCAATCGCCGCCCATGTGCCGAATTGTGTTTGCGACAATCCGAAAAAATGACCCATCGGCGGGAAAATAAACAAGGCTATCGCATTCAATATAAATATTACACCTAATGAAACTGCCATCTCATTCTGGTCTGCCTTCACTACGGGTCCGACAGCCGCTATCGCACTCCCTCCACAAATGGCAGTGCCGGACGAAATCAAGTAGGAAGTCTTATTGTTTATGCCCATATATTTGCCCAGCATGACTCCTATGACCATCACTCCGATAACCGAAACGACAGTGAATATCATCCCCTCCGCGCCACTCTGCAGACTTCTTATCAGATTCATCCCGAAACCCAGACCTACAACTGACGCCTGCAGAAGCCATTTAGATAAAAATTTATTAAACTTCGGGAAAGGGGTGCCGAAAATCAAGGCGAATATCAAGCCTAATGCCAGACCTATCGGGGCTGTAACATATTCCCTTCCACAGAAATAGCCGAAAGGGAAAAACACTATAACCAACAATACCCAATATATGATCTTTCCTATCTTATCTTTCATGATGTCCGGTTAACTCAATTATTTATTGCTATCCTGAAATCCATTACCTCCCCCGACTTTTACTTAAATTTTAACATTTAAAAACAAATTTAACATTTAAAACGGACTTATCAATATTTTTAGTCAATTTTTTATTAGGTATTATCATTTTTTTATGCTAATTTTGCTGACACAAACGGAAGGTGGACAAATTTGGCTGCTTGCAACCACCGAAAAAAATGCTAAAACTGCTCTCACAATGCGCTTCTACTTCTGAAGATTCCGGAAATTCCCGGTGCCCTGCATTAGAGATTTTTCAATTTCAGTTTTCAGCATTCCGGTGATTTTCCGCAATGCTTTTTTTATGCCCTTCCCCTTTTGAAATATCAAAAAATTTAAATATATGAACTATCTATTCACTTCTGAATCTGTATCAGAAGGACACCCCGACAAAGTGGCAGACAGAATCTCCGATTCTCTGCTCGATGAGTTTCTCGCCCGCGACCCGCAAAGCCATGTCGCAATTGAAACACTTTGCACAACCGGACAAGTCGTAGTGGCGGGTGAAGTTACTTCCGAAGCCTACATCGATGTTCCCGCCACAGTGCGCGACGTAATCAACGACATCGGTTATAATCGCGGAGCATATCGCTTTGACGGCGATTCCCTCGGCATTCTTTCCGCTATCCACGAGCAATCAGACGATATCAACCGCGGGGTTAATCGCAATGATGAAGCCGCTGCGGATGCACTCGAACTGCAGGGTGCAGGCGATCAGGGCATGATGTTCGGATATGCCGTAAGGGAATCTGACAACTTCATGCCTCTCACACTTGACATCTCTCATAAACTCATGACCGAACTTGCAGACATCAGACGCGAAGCCAAAGAAATGGTCTATTACAGAAAAGGGAAACTCACATCATATCTTCGCCCCGACGCCAAAAGTCAGGTCACCGTGGAATATGATGAAACCAATAAACCTGTGAGAATCCACACCATTGTTGTCTCCACTCAGCATGATGATTTCATCCTCCCCCTTGAAGACACCGAGGAGTCCCGGCAACGGGCAGACGAGGAGATGTTGGAAATTATCCGCAAAGATGTGGAGAATGTATTGATTCCCCGCTTAAAGAACTCCTTACCCGAAGAGATTCAGGAACTTTTTGACGAAAATCTGATTCTGCACGTCAACCCGACAGGGAAATTCGTCATTGGAGGTCCGCACGGAGACACCGGACTGACCGGACGCAAAATCATAGTGGACACCTATGGCGGTCGCGGCGCTCACGGCGGCGGCGCTTTCTCAGGCAAGGACCCATCTAAAGTCGACCGCTCCGCTGCTTATGCTTGCCGGCATATAGCCAAGAATCTCGTGGCGGCAGGCGTAGCGGATGAAGTTCTCGTGCAAGTCGCCTATGCCATCGGCGTTGCTCGCCCCGTCAGTCTTTACATCAATACTTTCGGCACTTCCAAGGTGAATCTTTCCGACGCGCAAATTGCTGAAAAAGTTGAAGAAATTTTCGATATGCGCCCCAAGGCAATCGAGAGCAGACTGAAATTGAGAAATCCCATTTATAAGGAAACTTCAGCCTACGGCCATCTCGGACGAAAATATGAAAAGGTAGTGAAGACCTTTAAATCGCGTTATGAGAAGGAGCCAATAACCCGAGAAGTGGAACTCTTCACTTGGGAGAAACTCGATTATGTAGATACGATTAAGGAAAAATTCGGATTAAAATAATTTTTTCTCTTTAAGATTAATCTATAATTCTCCAAATTCCGCAAATTTATCGGCTGAAATTTGGAGAATTATTTTTTTTGGATTACCTTTGCACTCGCAATAAGCACTCGGGGTGTAGCGCAGTTGGTAGCGTGCTACGTTCGGGACGTAGAGGTCGGGCGTTCGAGTCGCCTCACCCCGACAAAACCAAAAAATCGGCTTCAAAGCCGATTTTTTTATTTATAATGAATAGCAAAAAGAAAGAAGCGCCCCAAAAGGCGCTTCAATTATTTAAGGTATTCTGAAAATCTTATTTCACAACATTTACTTTCTTGCCATTGACGAGATACATGCCGGGAGCGAGTTCCAATAAGTCAGCCGGAGCTGCATTCAGGCGTACCACCTTGCCGTCAAGAGTATAAACATTATAAGAATCCGCCGAATCGATGCCAATGAGTGTCACTCCGGTGTTTGTGTCCAGATTGTAGATGGCAGTGAGACCATCGAAGTTTGCACTGCCGATGTTTTCATCAGAGTCATCGAAATATGGATTGTTGAGGTTGATTAATCCTGCAGGAATTGTAAGAGTGTACAAACCCGAAACCCATTCAGTTGATTCATCACCAAACTTTAATGTAATTGACTTCATATCAACACTCGGAGTTCCCCAGATGCAATCAAGAACAAGAGTTTTATCTTCATTTTCCAAAGTTGCAAGCGGGTTATTGCTGTTTGAGCAGTACATAACGTCATGTGCATTCGGGAAGGTCAATACGATTGTGCTGAGGGAATTGACTTTTTCGCCTGAGTCAGGGTCAAGAGTGTAAGTGAAGTCAATTTCCTCCTGCGGAACTTCCAGAATTGTGATTGAATAAGAAGCACCGACAACCGGCTTACCGTTCAGGGTAAGATAACCGTCAGGAATTACAAGAGTATAAACACCGGGAGTTGTTGAGAACGGGAATCCTTGAAGACTCTTTGCATAACCGAAATCAAATGCACATTCATTCCATCGAGTATCGAATGTATTTACGCTTGAATCATTTCCAAGCCATGTGCCTAATTCTTCACCATCAAGGAGGAGTTTGAATTCCAATGAAGCGAGAGTTGCTGCATCAGCTTGCTTGATATTGGAATGTTCAAATTCAAATGTCATTGATTGCAGACCTTCGCCACCTGCACATTCGAAAGGATATAGTTCACTCTTATATGGGTCTACCAATGTCATCAAATCGGCAAACAATACCGGACCTTCCACGAGGTAAGTATATGAGAATTCTTCTTTTGCCTGCAAGCCTGCACCGTAAGTCAGACCGGAAATAGGAATTACAAATTCGTAAGTACCGGTCTTGAGCATTGCTACATCATCTGTAGTGCTCCATGTCACGTCAACAGAAGGCTGCTCCTCATACTCGCCTGAACCGACTGACACTTCAGGAAGTTTACCGGTGTAAGATGCAACTTGTGTGCGGGTTGGAGCTGCGCCCTCGACGCCGGGCTCTACGCTGTAGAGATATGCCTTGCCTGTGCTCATAACCTTTGAAGACGCAACGTATTTGATTGTTGCAAGGTCAGAACCCGGAATTAATTCGCCGCCTACATTTGATGCGGGAGTAACAGTGCCTGCCTTTACATTGTCAAGGATGTATTTCAGCTCGATACCCTCGTTGAGTTGAGATGCTCCATTGTATGAAATTGACCATAAGCCGACAGGAATGGAGACTTTATAACCATACTTGGCAACTTCGGAATACGCCTCATCAAGAGAGAGTGTCACAACGTTGCCTTCTCCAGTGATATTGAAATAAGGCAAAGTATTGACGCCTGAAGAAAGCTGACCGGGTTGCATTTGCAATTTAGTTCCTTCGGGAACAGTAACAACCGCACCTTCCGGATAAGTGATGGTGATATCCTTGATTTCGTCAACGTTTGCATTATTTTCGGGAGCCACAATGTATTCAATCTTTTCACCTAAAATAGTGAAGGTAGTGTTTACTTCTTGCGATTCAACGCCTGTTGCCTCCACAAAGAAGCCTTGGTCAGCGTGAACTGAATAAGTGCCTGGAGTTTTCAGGAATTCGGGCAGGAAGCAAGCATTTGATGCAGTTGCGTTAGTGCCTGAATGAACAGTGTTTTGCATATCCGCGAAGTCGGAGAAATAGATAGCCCATGAATTAGCATTTGAAGTATTGGCCTTATTCCTGTTTGCTTCAGTCGGACGTGTGCCTGCATTCCAGAGATGATTGCAATTAATTTTATCCGAGGGATTAATCAATATCATAGGCTCAGAATCACCATCCTTTGTAATGGTCAGGGATGCTTCGGGTTTGTTGACATTCGGTTTGCATGAGTTGAGGAACTGCAATTTATAACAAGCGATACCGACTTCTCCGTCAATTATATCCAAGGCATCACCCTTAAGAATAGATTCCGTAGCCACTACTACTTTCGAAGAAGTTGTTGAATTGGAAGCATAGTATGTATATCCCAAATTAGCTTGTACCAATACCAATGGGTCTACAGAGCAACCTTCAAGAACTTCCCAAGTGCCAAGAGTTATTACCGTGGAATTTTTTTGTGTGGGTTTCTTGGGGTCTCCGAAAGATTCTTTACCGATTTCTATAGTATATTTGCCGGCGGGCCACCATTGAGGATTTCCAACAATACTTGGAGATGTGCCGGGAGCATTCATTGTCCATTNTATAAGATTTGGNNCTTCTTGGGTTCCTGTAATAATANCAACATTNTTAACAGAACCTGTAGATGGTTGACATTTTATATAACTGGTTTTTTTAGCGAAATCCACCGGACCGGGAAGAATAGTATAGAATGTAGTCGGGAAGTCTGTAGCATTGGCGTAAACTGCGCTGAACGATTCGTCATCTTCATTTACGATTTCAATGGAATTGGCATCCAACCATGTTTGAGACAGGTTGTCAATCTTGATTTCAGGCATTGTAACCCCGTTGGCTANGNTTGTNCCCGCANNAATGACAANTTGATAATATTTCGGNCNTTTNTTGTTGGCGANNTCTTCAGTGCCNACGTATGTCAAATCCACAACATTGCCGTCGATAGACATTGAATAACTGCCGACCTCTTCAGTCTTGCCGAAAATGATGGCTATCGGGTCTCCCTCGGGGTCATCCTCAGGATAAATATTGGTTGTAGCTGAGGGGTCAACGGAATTAATCACAATCGAACCCTCTTTATAAGCTGCACCCTGAGCCAAAGTAACACCTACAGCGAATTCAATCTTAGCGACACTTAAGCCGCCGGCAAGTGTGGAAATTGTCTGACCGTTCTTCGGAGAAGTTGTGAATTGCGGCGCACTTACCACTGAATAATATAATTCCACAGCGGGATTGTACGCATCTTTATTAGTTTGCTTAAAGATTCCTTGCGGAATAATCACTTTATATTCACCCGGAGTTTTAAATACGTCACCCACATTGATAAGGATGTGAGTCGGGAAGCGTGAATCCGCTTTCAGGGCTTCAGTGTCATCTGCCCATACTGAACCACTGAGTCCCCAATCTTCACCGGATTTCAAAAAAATCTCCACCGGACTCGCACTTGAGCGGACAACATCCACTCCTTCGAAAGAACTCTTGTCTTCCCCGGTAAATGCCACATCAAGCACGGAATTGTTTTGCCAGTCCAAAAATACTGTACCGGAAGCAGGAGTAACTCCGGAATACTCGAATAAGGATACGTCAGCTTGTGTAGATACTCCTGCATTTGACAATGGCAGCACGTTGGCAGCTGTCATCGCAGCAATGCCAAGACCTGCCGCAAGCATCAAAGTTCCAATTGAAAGGATAGTCTTTTTCCTCATAATGAATTGGTTTAGTTAATAAAAATAGTTAATTATATTGATCTGATTTAATTTCATCTTCCCCGGATTAAAAGCCGGAGATCTAAGTTCCTGTTTTAAATTTTCGGGGGTCTCTTTCGTTAAGTCTTAACCCTCCTGTTATTATTTTCGTCACTATAGAGCGTTTGATTGGCGACATACCCGCTTAGCGAAGCGGTGAGATTAATTCTTATTTTTAATTTTTAATTCTTAATTTTAATACTTAATTTTTTCGCGTGTTTGGTGGCGAGCTCGCTTAGCGAAGCGACGAGTATGAAATAGCAAACATTCTCTCTCAGCAAATGCAAATTTAATAAAATTAATTGATATATAAAATTTTTAACACTTTTATTTAAAATCAAAAATTTATTGCATAGCATTAATTCTATATAATAGTGATAATCCTTTCAAACCCTTTTCCGCACGCAGACAAATGAATAACAAGAGCGAATAAAAGAAAATTGGAGACTCTCGAAATGAGAATCTCCAATTCAGTACCCTGAGCCGGGGTCGAACCGGCACGGATTGCTCCACTGGTGTTTGAGACCAGCGCGTCTACCGATTCCGCCATCAGGGCGTCTATCAAATTTATTTTATGAAATCTTCCCGGACCCTCGTCCGATTTTCACNNTGCAAANTTAATAGTNTTTTTTGNNTTTACCAAATTTATCTTCTTTTCATNNGANGTTTCCTGNATTTAAGCATCATTTTTTGCTTCTCNTTCNGTATTTCNGATGAANTAAATNACTCGTANGCANTTTTAGCTTTCCTCAACACCCTCCAGCATCCGTCTTCAAACACTGCCGTGCCGGATGCCAATGTGCGGATAGACTCCATCCCTTCCGTGTCATCAATATCTACTGCCACACACCCCCCCGCGAGATAGTGTTGCGGATTCTGTAAGCCCAACTCAATTACATATCCCCTTTGAAGCAAACGATAACTTCCGGTGAATCCGTCTTGAGTCATCAATACATAAAAGCTCTTATCCTCTACAGGCTGACGGTCGGCTCTTACGAAAAGTCCCTTGGAATTCACTCTTCCCAAGAATATTTCGTTTGGAGTCTCTTTTTTAACCTCGGATTTAGTTTCTTTCCGTGGTGAGTCGGACTTTTCAGGTTCAATCTCCTCCTGACGGGTAGAGATGGATGATGAAGCAACATTCGCNGCCACAGTANCGGCGCGAAGCCGACCCTTTGTGGCATCAANCTCACGCTTTGACATTGCCAAATCGGNTGCCAATCTTCCATNCTCCTCGCCGNGACGCATACACTCCTCTCTCAAATCNTGNATCTCTCTATTNAGGGCTCTTATCTCCTCCTCTTTCGATGCTAAAGTGCGAGCATATTTCTCGCGTATCGAAGAATCGGCAACCGGGACTTGCGGATCCACGCTCCTTACCGGAGCCAACTCTTCCCCCTCCTCCTCTTCTGCTCGACGCGCTGATTGATTCTGCATGGTTTTGGATGCGAAAATAACCAACCAGATCACGACTCCCACCAACACAAGGAGTGCGGCAATATAAATCCAAGTGGATGTATTGTCGGAAGATTTTTTAGATGCGGGCAAGTTATCTCCCGCGCTTTGAGAAATGGAATCTTCAAGCATTTGCTCACTCTCCATTATCTCCGCCCCCGTTGGTAAAGCATCGGGGGTCCCGCTCTCTACATTCTCTGCAGGGGCTGACTCTTCAGCTACAGACGACGCCGGGTCAGGAGCAACGGGTTCAGGAGCCGGAGCGGCTATCTGCATCTGTAGAATCTTTTTGCGGACTCTATTTTTTGCTATTACGCCTGACGCATCAAGACCTTGAGATTTGAAAAACGTCACCGACCAATATTCCACCAATTTCTCCTTATCCCAACCTGCATAATCCGTAGGGACGGCAACAGCCTTAAACGCTTTAATATTATCGCGCTCTTTTTGCTTCAGGGATTTTTCTAATTCAGCCATTGTTGTAGGATTCAGTTTCTCAAGATAATCTGATCCGTTATTGGCATATCGGAGATACCACAGAGCGGTAGTGGCGCGAGCTTGCTCCATCTCCTGGTTGCTGACTGCATAACAGTTAAGGGCGGAAATGCCGATGAATGTTAGAATTAAGCCTGCAATCAGCCTGGTAATCAGTCGGGAGTTCTTCATAATTATTTCTTTGGGATGCTTTGGTGTTAATCCTCCTCTTTCATATTGTGGAAGACATTCTGCACATCTTCATCATCTTCAAATTTCTCAAGAAGTTTTTCGAGGGCTTCTCTTTGTTCGGCGGTTACCTCCTTATAATCGGTGGGTATTCTTTCAAATTCAGCAGACACAATTTCAGCACCGCTCTCTTCGAGGAATTTTTGAAGATTTGCGAATTGGTCGAAAGCACCGTATATGAGCCATTCTTCATCATCAGCCTCCAATTCCGCTTCATAGTCCATCAAAGCCAATTCAAATTCATCATGGTCGGTGCCGTCTGCAGGTTTGATATGGAAGACACTTTTATGATCGAAAAGAAACGACAAGGAACCTTGTGTTCCCAGGCTGCCGCCATGCTTATTGAAATATGAGCGGACGTTTGCCACGGTGCGCTGGTTGTTNTCAGTAGCAGTCTCAACTACGATAGCAANTNCGTNAGGGCCATATCCTTCATACACTANTTCCTTATAATCTGANGCATCTTTATCAGTGGCTTTCTTAATAGCGCGTTCCACTGTGTCTTTAGGCATATTGGCAGCTTTGGCGTTCTGCATCAATACGCGCAGACGAGGATTCATCTGCGGGTCGGCGCCACCTGATTTCACAGCCATTGTAATTTCTTTGCCGATGCGCGTAAAAGTGCGCGACATATNGCCCCANNTCTTCNATTTNCGNNCNTTANGNTATTNAAATGNTCTTCCCATTTTTTATNCNNTTTTTNTCGTTGTTTCATTAANTATTATCTTCTTNTCTCAATTCGGCTCCAAGATTTTTTCCGAGCGCATCTATGATTTTATTCATCACTGCGTCAATCTGCTTCTCCTGAAGCGTCTTTTCATCATCCTGAAGTGTAATTGCCACAGCGTATGATTTCTTACCGGCCCGAAGGTTTTTCCCTTCATAAACGTCAAATAGTTTCACATCTTTCATCAGTTTTCCCCCGTTTTTGCGAATTATTTCCTCGACTGAACTGAAGGGGACATCGGTGTCTAACAGCAGAGCCAGGTCGCGCCGCACGGGTTGAGTCTTCGGAAGGGGAGCATACAGAACGGTGTTCTTCGCTGAAAGCTTATACAACTCGTTCCAACGCAATTCGCAATATGCCACCTCATTCTCTATATCAAATGGCTTCAATTCATTTCGGCTGACAAGACCGAGTTCCCCTATTTTCTTACCGGATTTGGTCTCTATCAAGAGGCGCGCGGAGAAAATTTGATTTGAATCCTGAGTGAATTTCAATGATTGCAGGGAGATACCCAGACGACGAAGAAGATTTTCCACAACCCCTTTCAGGTCATAAATTGTGGCTTCAGCTTCTTTAGCATTCCAACCTCCGAGAGTATAATTGCCCGTGAGCCATAATCCGAGGTGCATCTCTTCAGAATATCCTGCAAGTGCCTGATCCGGTTTTGCTTCGGCTTTCTCTTTATTATAAGAATATACGTTGCCAAATTCGTAGAGGCGCAAATCCGCTGCCTTGCGATTGACATTATGAGCGATGGATTCCAATCCGCCATACATAAGAGTTTGGCGCATAAGAGAGAGATCACCGCTCAACGGGTTCATTATTCTGACTGCTGATTCAATTGGATAATCCTGATTTTCAGCATAATACGATGCAGCTGTAAGGGAGTTATTCATTATCTCCATAAAGCCTTCGGCTGTAAGCATGCCGGAGATGGTCTGAGTCAATGAATAACTGAAGTCTGTGTCGCCGCGGCGGGAAAGATTGGCATGCATCTCTGTGCCGAACTCTACGTTATTATATCCGTAAACACGCAATATCTCTTCCACTACGTCACACGGACGAGTAACATCAACACGATATGTCGGCACGTGAAGGCGCAACACGTCGGGATTATCCGTGGGCATAACTCCGAATTCCAATGCCTTTAAAATGCAGATTATCAAATCTTCCGGAATCTCTTTGCCAATCAATGATTTACAATAGTTCAGAGAGAAATCAATCTCTGCCGGCTCCACCGGTTTCGCATAAAGATCCACCACCGGTCCGCACACTTCGCCTCCGGCAAGTTTTTGCACTAAAATGGCAGCTAAGCGAGCCGCAAACAAGGTAATATTCGGGTCTGTGCCCCTCTCATAGCGGAAGGAGGCATCTGTGTTCAAGCCGTGGCGACGGGCTGTGCGACGCACACGAGTGGGATTAAACCATGCGCTCTCGATAAATATATTTTTTGTGGATTCCGTAACGCCCGAATCCAAGCCGCCGAATACGCCGGCTATCGCCATGGGGCGCTCAGAGTCGCAAATCATCATGTCGGATGCCGACAGTGTATGTTCAACTCCGTCAAGGGTAGTGAATTTCGTTCCTTCCTCACATGTTCGCACCACGATTTGCTCCCCTTTAACCTTATCAAGATCAAAGCAATGGAGTGGCTGACCGAGTCCGAGAAGTATAAAATTTGTGATATCTACTATATTGTTGATGGGGCGTTGACCTACTGCTAATAAAAGATTACTCAACCATCCCGGACTCTCTTTGACTTGCACTCCGCGAATTGTGATGCCAGTGTATCTGCCACACCCTTCATTGTCAATAATCTCTACTGATGCGCCACCTGTCTCTTTATCAATAGCGAAGGCATTTTCATCAGGAAGATGCACTTCGGGAAGAACCCCTTGCGGATTTTTTTCATAAATCTCCCTCCAGAGATGTGCTTTCAAATCGCGAGCGCAACCATAATGACTTGCTGCATCAACGCGATTCGGTGTCAATTCCACTTCAAGGCAATAATCGCTCTCGACTTTGAAATATTCAGCAGCAGGAGTGCCGGGATTTATGTCTTCGGAAAGCACCATGATGCCGTCGTGATTGCTCCCGATGCCGATTTCATCTTCAGCGCATATCATCCCGAAAGACTCAACACCTCTGATTTTTGATTTATTGATCTTGAATTCCTTGTCGCCGTCATAAAGAAGGGTGCCGACAGTAGCCACAACAACTGTCTGCCCTGCTGCCACATTAGGAGCGCCGCAAACGATTTGCACCGGCGCGTCTCCGCCGAGGTCAACCGTCGTGATATGCAAGTGGTCGGAATTAGGATGCTCTTCACATGTCAGCACTTTGCCGATGACGATGCCGCGAAGACCCCCTTTAATTGTTTCAACCTCCTCTACGTTATCACATTCAAGACCCAATGAGGTGAAGACTGCAGCCAACTCCTTGGGCGAATAATTAAAATCAATATAGCGTTTGAGCCATTTATAAGATATGTTCATAATCTTTTTTTGAATATTTCACGCACACTTCTCAAATTACTAAAAGTGCCATATTTTGTCAAAATGCAAAATTAATCATTTTTTGACTCTTTTTCCGCATCTGATAATCTTTTTTGAAGATTTTTTACTTTATAATAAAGAAAACATACTTTTTTTTGTTAAATTTGTGGAAAGAAAAAGTTTTTTCCATCTGATAATCTTCGGAAATGAAAATTCATCACGAAGGCACGAATATACTCATTTTGTTATTCATCGTACTGGCAGCCCTTCAAGTGCCGGTNTGGCTCNTTTTACCNCCATGGATTCTGCCGGCAATNTGNTCTGCTATTTCCTTGCTTTTTTATTCTTTCGTGTTCAATNTCNTTCGGTGTCCGAAGAGAATCTATCACGGCGATGCCACCAATCTGGTATTAAGTTCGGTAGATGGAAAAGTCGTGGCGATCGAAAAGGTTTATGAACCGGAATTTTTAAAATCGGACGCTATTCTCCTCTCTGTCTTTATGTCGCCATTGAATGTTCACGCCAACTGGTATCCCGTCAACGGGAAAGTTGATTATGTCAAGCATCATAAAGGGAGATTCCTTTCCGCTTATCTGCCTAAAAGCAGCACTGAAAACGAGCGCTCGACTATAGGTGTTATTTGCGATAACGGCTGCAGAATCACCATCCGTCAAATTGCCGGAGCAATGGCACGCCGAATCGTGACCTACGCCCGACCCGGAGATAAAGCCGAAATAGACGAGCATCTCGGATTCATCAAATTCGGCTCTCGTGTCGACCTCTATCTCCCTCTCGATTGCGAAATTCTCGTCAAAATGGGGCAAGCCACTTCCGGCGGATTAACTCCCGTGGCACGCCTGAAAGATTCTTAAACAATGAATGTAATCACAAGAAATATCCCCAACTCCATCACATGCCTTAATCTCCTGGCAGGCATTGTGTCAATCATCTTCGCGACCTCCCCTTTTCAGCAATTCGGCTGCATGGCGGGGTGGCGATGGAGCATACTTTTCATGGGAATAGCGGCAGTGGCTGATTTTGCCGACGGATTCATGGCACGACTCCTCAGCGCTTATTCAGACTTGGGAAAGCAATTGGATTCCCTGTCAGACAATGTGAGTTTCGGAGTAGCTCCCGCTCTGCTAATCTTCTTTATCTTCAGAAACTATCCCGGAGTGCCTCAATGGATGCCATGGTGCGCCCTCTTTATTCCCGTATGCGGAGTCTTGAGATTGGCGAAATTTAATATAGATACGCGACAAACCACCTCTTTTATAGGGATGCCCATTCCGGCAAATGCAATATTCTGGTGCGGGTATGCCGCTGTCGTGGCGCAATCACTCGGCTCTTCTTTCGCTTCCGCAGAAATCGCAGATTCCTTTATCTGGGGGGGAGCATTGACTCTTCCGGCTGTGGCTGTTCCCATTATCATATTGGAATCGCTGCTGATGGTGAGCCCGATGAGAATGTTTTCCCTTAAATTCAAATCTTTCGGATGGAAAGGTAACGCAAGAAGATGGATTCTGATTTTGGCAAGCGCGGCTCTTTTGGCTTGCTTAGGTCTACCCGCTCTCTCCCTTATAATAATTCTTTATCTGCTACTTTCGTTTTGAACCTCCACCATTCGGCGCTTCAATTCACTTTTATTCCCACCAAAATAATTTGGATTTTTTCAATCGCTTAAGATTATGACCTTCATTATCATATTCCTCATCATCATTATTATATGGATGTGTTTCGGGCAACAGATATCTGCTTGGCTACGCTCGAAAACAATGGATTTTATGGAAGATAAATTGCGCACCTCCATGGGTATGCCAACCCGCAAGGAGGAACGCAAACAAAGAAAAAAAGCAGAGAAACAAGCCCGGAAAAATGAGGGTAAATTCCGGAAACCTACTGATGAAAAGAGAGGCTCGAATCCTTTTCATCAACGCCCGGATTCAATCATTCCTAAAGAGTATGCAGAAGATGTGGAATT
>WFLX010319337.1_pt1 | contig 36793 bp, 33 predicted proteins | sample 4967041 | NCBI WGS metagenome assembly WFLX01 (sample SAMN12857096, study PRJNA449069) | gut metagenome | isolation source: stool from male and female vole | host: Microtus ochrogaster | place: USA:Florida | collected 2017
AGCACAGTTTTCTAAGAATGATGCGACGGGCGCGGAGGACATGATTACCATTTATATCCCTGCATCCATGGAGGAAATCGGCGAATATGCGCTGCCCAATATTGCCAATCTGCAGCATGTGTTAGTTAAGGATGGTTCTATGCTTACTATGATTGGAAAATATGCGTTTTCTCAGTGTGTCCATCTGGAGAGCATGAATCTGCCGGATTCCGTAATTTCAATCGGCAACAATGCATTTGAGGGCTGTGCGAAGCTGGGGGCTGACAGTTCAAAGCCGTTCAGTATTCCTGCATCCCTTGTCACTCTGGGGAGCAGCGCTTTCAAGGATTGCCCTTTCCTTACGAAGGCGGCGATTCCTGCAGGCGTCACCAAGATCAATGACAAGGCCTTTATGAATGACATCGGACTGACTTCTGTCCAGATGGCTGGCGGTTTCCTTACGGAAATTGGGGTATCTGCTTTTGAGGGCTGTAGCGCGCTCACGGAGGTTTCTATTCCTAACGGCGTGACCAAAATCGGAGCGACGGCGTTTAAGAATTGTTCTGCTCTGACACAGGTTGTAATCCCGGCCTCCGTTACTTCCATCGGCAAGGATGCGTTCAGTGGCTGCGGCAGCAATGTGGAGTTCCTTGTGGTGCCCGGCTCTTATGCAGATACATGGCTTGCAGAGCAGGGAATTGCTGCCTCAATGCTTTCGACGATTACTTATGTGCTGAATGAGGGGCTCAATGCACCCCGGAATCCTGCGGGATATAAGCCGGGAGATACTTTCCTCTTTGATCCTGCGACCCGCAAAGGCTATGCCTTTAAGGGATGGTATCTGGATGAGAATTTCCAGACCGAAATTAAAGGTGTGGAAGGCTGCACGGGGAATATCACTATTATCTTCTGCACATAACTTTGCCATCTCCCTTTCTTCTTCACGGAAGATCAGATTGTAATGCCCCTGAATGGAAACAAATTTTGCAAAGCCCTCTCTTTCTGCCAGTGCATTCGCCTTTGCAAGCTGCCATGCAAAACAGTTGGAAATGCCGATATACCTTGCTTTTCCCGCCTTGACAATATGATTCAGCCCCTCCATGATGTCATAAAGCGGTGTCTGATAATCCCACATATGGTAAATGTATAGATCCACATAATCCATGCCGAGATTGGCCAGGCTTTTGTTTACCATACGTTCAATATGCTGCTGTCCAGTGATTCCTGCCGCAATATCCTCCTGTGTACGGGGCAGGAATTTTGTTGCCACGATTACCTCGTCCCGCTTTGCAAAATCCCTTAGCGCCCTGCCCAAATACTGTTCACTGNTTCCGCTTTGGTATGCGATTGCCGTNTCAAAGAAANTAACTNCAAGCTCCAGNCCCNGCTTTATGATCTTACGGGAATGTTCCTCGTCAATCGTCCACGAATGCTGTCCGTTTACCGCATCGCCAAACCCCATGCATCCCATACAGATACGGGATACGTTCAAATATGAATTTCCCAGTTTTGTATACTGCATATTTCCCTCCTTGAACCTATTTATTGATATTCTGCTATACATCTATCCTGCCATTNTTTGACTTTAGTTCCTACTTGTCAGTATCTTCCAACACNAAAATTATACCTCAATTTTTTNNAAATTNCCATATAAACCAATANATTNTATCCNANANGCATTTCCTATGCACAGACAAAAAACGACTAGGATATCCGGAAAAGGTCTTATCTGATTTTCCTTACAGATACGGTCTCCATTTTTAGACAAAGGTCATAAACCATTCTACTGTTTTGGGATCGTAATGAGAAAAGAACAGACTTTCTCCGCCATCCAGCGCTTCCACTTTTGCCATCTCGTCCGCTGTCAGTTCAAAATCAAACACATTGAAATTCTCCTCCATCCTTTCCTTATGTGTAGACTTTGGAATTACCACCACACCACTCTGAATCAGAAAACGCAAGGCAACCTGTGCCGCAGATTTGCCGTGTCTCGCACCAATTTCTTTCAGGACAGGATTATTAAAATAATCATTTTTTCCTTCTGCAAACGGTCCCCATGACTCAATCTGTGTACCGTTTTTCTTCATATACTCCTTCGCCATCTTCTGCTGCTGGAATACATGAGTCTCCACCTGGTTGACAGCCGGTTTAATCTCTGCAAAATGATGGATGTCTATATATCTGTCAGGATAAAAGTTGGATACGCCAATCGCCCTTACTTTTCCTGCTTTGTATGCTTCCTCCATTGCCCGGTAAGTTCCATAATAATCGCCAAAGGGCTGATGGATCAGCAACAGGTCAATATAGGAAACCTGTAACTTCTTTAAAGATTCCTCAATAGAGGCTTTCGCTTTCTCATAGCCGGCATTGGATATCCATACCTTGGTGGTAATAAAGAACTCTTCTCTTGGCAGCCCGCATTTTGCTAAGGCATTTCCCACCCCTTCCTCATTATGAATAAGAGTTGGTTTGTTGTGTCTGTGCCTTACAACAAATAGCCGCTTACTCTTTACCATACGCCTGTGCGGTATCAATGCTTCTGTATCCTATACTGATTGCATTTAGCACACATTCCTCCGTCTGCTCCGGTGGTGTCTGATAGACTCCATATCCAAGCACAGGCATTTTTACTCCGTTATTTAATTCTACATATTCCATTTCTAATCCTCCTGATATTCATATTTTTAATTCTCGTATGCTTTTAATAATTACATTTTACTTTTTTCTTTGGAAAATGTACAATAAGAATATCGGAATCTACATTTCATAAAATGAATAGTGAATACGGAGGATCATTATGTTGGATTTAAATGAACTGGAACAGCTTATCACCTTTGCAGACACAGGAACCTTATCTTTGGCTGCGGAAAAACTTCATATTTCACAGCCCACGATCACAAGGACGATGCAGCACCTTGAAGAGGCTTTCGGAGTATCCCTGTTTGAAAGGGGAAAAAACAAAATTACTCTCAATGATACGGGCATCAAAGCAGTAGAACAGGCAAGGCAGCTTCTGTCAGCCGCGGATAATGCTTTAAGAACTGTTAGGACATTTGATAAAAGCCTGCATACCATAACAATCAGTTCCTGCGCACCTGCCCCTTTATGGTATGTGCTTCCTGCACTTTCCTCTGCATATCCTGATATGACGATTGCGTCCTCATTAAAAAGCGTGCCTGCCATCTGCGAAGACCTTGATTCCGAATTCTGCCAACTGGCGATCCTTCCTCATAATACACAATACGACCATTACGTAAGTATCCCATTCCTGAAAGAAAATCTGTCTGTCTGCGTACCGGGCTCCCATGATCTGGCAGATAGGTCTTCCGTAACATTTTCCGAACTGAATGGTTTTAATTTCCTTCTTCGTTCAGAAATTGGATTTTGGGACGAAATGTGTCATGTCCAAATGCCTGCCTCCAGATTTTTAGTGCAGACAGACCAATTTGCATTTGAAGAACTGGTCAGGGAATCTTCACTTCCTTGTTTTACTACAAATCTTGTAAAAGATGGTCAAAATCTTCTGACAGACAGAATCAAAATTCCTGTGACCGATCCGGAAGCAAATGTGACTTACTATCTGGTCTGCCATTCTCAGTCAATCGCATATATGGATGTTCTAAAGCGTTTTGACACCGATGATATTGTATAAACAAGCAATACTATTTTCTCACCGGGATAATACTTTCTCCTTCAAATTTCTCTTTCACTTTCTCCAGATACTCTCTGACCGGAAGATGCTGGGGACATGCCTGTTCGCATTTTCCGCATCCTATACACTCACTGGCTTTTCCATGGTCATTTAGCACGGTATTATTATAATATACCTGCTGGCTGGAAAAGCTTCCTGTTGTACGCATGACACTGTTATACAGTGCAAAATACTGAGGAATCGCAATCTNCTTCGGACAGCNATGNGTGNAATATNCGCATGCTGTACACGGGACANCAGTCTTTTGATTNATCATCTCCGCCACCTTACGAATGACCTCATATTCCGCCTCGTCCAATGGCTTGAAATTCTGAAATGTACCGGTATTATCTAGTACCTGTTCCATTGTATTCATGCCACTGAGTACCCTGATAACCCCTTTCTGGCTGGCTGCAAAACGAAACGCCCAGCTTGCTACAGAGTCCTCCGGATGAAATGCTTTCATCAACTCTTCCGCCTCTTTGGGGACATTTACCAGTGTCCCTCCTTTACAGGGTTCCATGACAATCACCGGTTTTTGATACTTATTGGCAATTTCCAGACATCTACTCGACTGAACATTCGGCTGTTCCCAGTCTATGTAATTGATCTGGAGCTGGACAAAATCCAACCGGTCCCCATATTTCTCAAGGATTTCTTCCAGAAGCTCCGGCATATCGTGGAATGACATTCCGACTGTCTTTATCTTTCCCTCATCCTTTTTCTTTTTGATAAAGTCAAACGTGTGAAATTTACAGCATTTATCATACACGTTATGTCCCATATTATGGAGCAGATAGAAATCAAAGTAATCCACCCCGCAATTTTCAAGCTGTTCAGCAAAAATTTTTTCCAAATCCTCCCCGTCTTTAAAGTCCCGTAACGGCATCTTGGTGGCAAGCATAAAACACTCCCTGGGATAACGATCCACCAATGCTTTCTTCACTGCTTTTTCAGCCTGATATCCATGATAAGTATAGGCAGTGTCAAAATAGTTAAATCCCTGTTCTAAAAAACAATCAAAAAGTCTCTCGATCTTTTCATAGTCAAAAGATGTGGGATCCGTCGCATCCAGCACCGGCAGCCTCATACAGCCAAATCCTAATTTCTGTTCTTCCATCCGTTCCCTTCCTCCTTACAACATACTAATCCCCATGCCACCTTCGGCGGCTCAAATAGAAATGAAAAACGCGATTTTCACACTACCCATTTTTCAACGGCTGCATCTGCATGGTCTACAGCGCCTCCCTGAACCGCAAGACCTTTCGTTACTGACGCGCCTTTGCAGACGCTTTGTATTTTTCCCTCCGTCCCGCTAAGTCCGCTGCCCTCATGGGTGCAGAAAGGATGGATCGTCTTGCCTTCCCAGTCAAATTTCTCCAGAAAAGTATATACTGCCATGGGCATATCTCCCCAGTAATTCGGATATCCCAAATAAATTTCATCGTAATCCTTCAGACTGTCCGGCACGGAAACCAGCTCCGGTCTTGCCTTTTCCTGCAGGTCTTTTTTTGCCTGTTCAATACAGGTATTATAGTCGGCGGCATAAGGATGCTTCTGCTCAATCTTAAACAGCTCCGCTCCCGCTGCTTTTGCAATCATCTTTGCCAGCTTTTCCGTATTTCCTTCCGTAATATAACGATAGCTTCCACTAAAATAGTTTTCATCCGCCCTGGAATAAAAGATCACTAATTTTGCCATTTTTTCCTCCTGTTATTTCTTCTCAAACCAGTTTGCCACATCTTACAGCAGTTCCCAATTTCTTNTATTATAAAAAANCGATGCCCCGGAATCAATTTGACTTNCGGGGTAATNTTATAAGAAAATCTAATATGAAAAACTATCCTATTGAAATTTTTGCTTCAGTATATCTGCAAATTCTTCCACATAATAGCCGGAATTATCCCTTTTCCAAAACGCGCAGTAATTACGCCTGATCTGTGCATCACCTCTAAAGAGAGGAATCCGGCTGATGGACGAACCAAAATTTTCTGCCTGTTTCGCACCCTCTACCGGCATAAAACCCTGCCCTCCGATCACCATTAACCGTGCTTCTTCCAAGGTCTCCGCATAAAGAAAATCCCCTTGGAAGCCTACTACCACCTGATAATATTCCTGTTCCGTTTCCCTCTGATCTTTTGACGAAACAAGAATACAGGGAACATTTTTCAATTCCTGCGGAGTGATGGATGGCAATGCAGCAATCGGGTTTCTGTTGGAAATCTCTATATATTCACTCCCAACCGTCAGGAGCAGATTCACATATTCATCCGAAAAAACCCTGCGCTGATCGTTCATAACAAGATCTACTTCCCCATTTCGGAGCAGCCCATATAATTCTTCATGATTTCCATATTTAATCTTCACCAGCACATCCGGATATTTAGCTGAAAATTCCTCTAAGGCAAGGTGAAACTCCTGACCACTGTAACAACGCAGATATCCAATATTTAATGTAGTTTTATTGCCCACGGAAAGTCTGCCCGCTTCCTGACACATCCTCTCATAATCAGCAATCAGCACAAGACTTTTCTTATAAAAATATTCCCCGGCAGAGGTAAGCGTAAACTTACGATTTTTCCTTTCTAACAGGTCAAAACCCAGTTCCCGCTCCAACGCCTGTATCTGTTGGGATATTGCAGACTGGGAAATATGACATTCCTCCGCCGCTTCAGAAAAACTGTTATTACGGACAACAGATTGAAAATATCGAATTTGCCTTATCATTTAACCCAATACCCCCATTTTAACCTTATTTTCATCTTTAATCAGTACTTTAACGCCTTTAGAAATATTCTGAAGTATAACCATGTTTCTTTGATCCCCTATATTTACAACGCAATCATTTCACGTTGTTAGCTCTATATAATGCGGAATGATATCCTCATAGTTTCCATCACTTAATAAAAATCCGTTTGGTATACATCCAAGCTGCGTAAATCCAAGCTTCTTGTATAATGCCAGCGCGGTCTGGTTGCTTTTCACCACTGCATTAAACTGTAAGATTCTATAATCCAGTTCTTTCGCCTTCTTCATACAGTCTTTCACAAGCGCTTCCCCGACATGCTGTCCGCGGCGATCCTTCTTCACAGCATAACTGGCGTTACAGATATGTCCGCATCTTCCCACATTGTTCGGGTGAAGAATATATAGTCCGACAACTTCAGATTCCATATTACATGCAACCCCCGTATAAGACTGCCCCACAAAAAAATCCCTTCCGTTTTCCAGTGTAAGCAATTCCATCTGCGGAAATGCAATACCATCCTCCACAACGCTGTTCCAGATCTTTACAGCTTCCACCAGTTCTGTTTCCGTCAATTCCTTTATTTTAATTTCCATATCCGTTCTTCTCGCCTTTCAAGATGCCCCTCTACCGTTACTGTATTACAACTTTACAACAACTTATCCATCTAATCATTTACATATCGGAGATAATATTCGTTTAAAAACATCATAGTTCATTGTATCTCTTGGTGAGCAGTAAACAGCAAACTCAATAGCCTTAAAATGATATAAATAAGTTTGAACTACCTCATACATAGCCTGTGCTACTACATCAGGCGGATTATGAAATGCCCCACAGCCGAAAGCTCCCAGAATCACTACTTCTGCGCCATTCAAACTCGCAATGTCAAGAACTCTGCTGATACGTTTCTTATGTAACTCCAGTAATTCACTTGGTTTGATAGAAACTGCTCTATCTCCTGAGTCAGGGTTCATGGCATTGCTCGGCTTACTGCGCAGGTTCGGTGCCGCACAGGATATCATATCAACTTCATACCAGAGTTTTTCCACTAACAATTTCGGATAATCAGTATCACTCTTGAACACTGTCACTCCCGGCGTATAAATACAGTCGTTATTATATAGAGCATTCATCTGTCCGGAGTGCAAAGCATTTCTGTGATAATAATGAAACTTACTTGTTACCTCATAATCTGAAATACAGGGATATAAGGTACTGCATCGGCATATCGCCTCCTCCTGCGCATTTGCTCCATTTGTAACACCACCTCCTGCATTAGTGGCGGATGCAAAGTTAAGAACGCAGACTTTTTGTTCCAAATATTCACTCGCCGCCTGAAGACTTCTTTTCTGAGATACTAATACCTTTGCAGGTATATCATATTTAGCCTTTGGTGTAATGATTTCAACATCTTCTGTCACAACTTGCTGATTTTCTTTGGAAAAAGTTACAGAATCCACAAGCCGCTTATCTGTTGTATAAAGCCGCTTGGTTTCCTCAAAATTTTCTTTTCGTTCTTCACGCAAATCTTTAGGCATAGTAACATTTCCTCCTTTTCCCTTTCAGATTCCGCAAAAAATGAGAGCTTTTCAAACCGNATCACGACTTGAAAAGCTCTCTATTTAAAACANTTTANTAGANCTTTCTAATGTTTCTTAGAAACGGTTTGCTTTAGCTGCTTCCTCGATAGAAACAGCAACTGCAACGGTCATACCAACCATCGGATTGTTGCCTGCGCCGATCAGACCCATCATCTCAACATGGGCAGGAACGGAAGAAGATCCGGCAAACTGCGCATCGGAATGCATACGTCCTAAGGTATCTGTGAAACCATAGGATGCAGGACCAGCTGCCATATTGTCCGGATGAAGGGTACGGCCTGTACCACCGCCGGATGCAACGGAGAAATACTTCTTGCCCTGCTCGATACATTCTTTCTTATATGTACCTGCAACGGGGTGCTGGAATCTGGTAGGATTGGTTGAATTACCTGTAATGGAAACGTCAACGCCTTCCTTATGCATAATTGCAACGCCTTCACATACATCATTAGCGCCATAACAATTAACCTTAGAACGAAGTCCCTCTGAATAGGATTTCCTGAATACTTCTTTTACTGTGTTGGTATAAGGATCATATTCCGTCTCAACATAGGTAAAACCATTAATACGGGAAATGATCTGAGCAGCATCCTTACCAAGACCGTTCAGGATAACACGAAGCGGTTTCTGACGAACCTTGTTAGCTTTCTCAGCGATACCGATCGCGCCCTCAGCAGCCGCAAATGACTCATGACCTGCAAGGAAGCAGAAGCACTCTGTCTCTTCCTCTAAGAGCATCTTACCAAGGTTACCATGACCAAGACCAACCTTTCTGGTGTCTGCAACGGAACCCGGAATACAAAATGCCTGAAGNCCNTCGCCGATTGCTGCAGCAGCTTCAGAAGCTTTCTTACATCCCTTCTTGATTGCGATTGCAGCACCTACCGTGTAAGCCCAGCATGCGTTCTCAAAACAGATCGGCTGGATGCCTTTGATCTGATTATATACGTCAAGACCTGCGTCCTTCGTAATCTTCTCAGCTTCTTCAATGGAAGAGATTCCATACTCACCGAGAACTTTATTGATTTTGTCTATTCTTCTTTCATATGATTCAAATAAAGCCATGTTTTCTCTCCTCCTTATTTCACTTCTGCATCAGTTCTGGGATCAATGATCTTAACGGCGTCAGCAACNCGTCCATACTGTCCGCTTGCCTTCTCATAAGCTGTNTTAGGATCATCACCCTTCTTAATAAANTCTGTCATCTTGCCAAGGCTTACGAACTTATANCCAATGATCTGGTCATCAGCGTCCAAAGCNATGCCTGTAACATAACCTTCTGCCATCTCCAGATATCTCGGTCCCTTCTGAAGTGTACCATACATCGTACCAACCTGACTTCTAAGACCTTTACCCAGATCCTCAAGACCTGCTCCTACCGGAAGACCGTCCTCGGAAAATGCGCTCTGGCTTCTGCCATAAACGATCTGCAGGAAAAGTTCTCTCATTGCTGTATTGATCGCATCACATACAAGGTCAGTATTCAATGCCTCCATAACTGTGAGCCCCGGAAGGATCTCAGCTGCCATAGCTGCGGAGTGCGTCATACCGGAACATCCGATGGTCTCAACCAATGCTTCCTGGATGATACCCTCTTTCACATTCAGAGTCAGCTTACANGCGCCCTGCTGAGGNGCACACCAGCCAACACCATGTGTCAGACCGGAAATGTCCTTTACTTCTTTTGCCTTAACCCATTTTGCCTCTTCTGGGATGGGTGCTGCGCCATGATGAACGCCCTGCGCCACCGTACACATTTCTTGAACTTCTTTAGAAATAATCATGTGTAACTTCTCCTTTCAATTCATGTGTTTTATTTATGTATATTTCAATCTTATATATTTTCGCATATTCCGAAGAAAAAATCTAGTAGGTTTTACCGTTTTTTGACAATATCTCCACATTTTTTATAAATCGACTCCTCCGGGATCACACCGCGGACGCTGGAGGTCGGATAAATATTAGTATTTCTGCCGATCACCGTGCCCGGATTCAGGACGGAATTACAGCCGACTTCCACATTGTCTCCAAGCATCGCACCGAATTTTTTTAACCCCGTGGGGATGCCCTCGCCTGTATCGGAAGCATTATCGCATCCTCCCGCTTCTTTTACAACAACCAGCGTCTTGTCGCTTTTTACGTTAGAGGTGATGGACCCTGCACCCATATGCGCTTTATATCCAAGGATGCTGTCCCCCACATAATTATAATGGGGGACCTGTACATTATTAAATAATATGACATTCTTTAACTCAGTAGAATTGCCCACCACGCATTTTTTTCCGACAATGGCGCTGCCCCGGATAAATGCACAATGCCTTACTTCCGCTTCCTCGTCGATGAGCAGCGGTCCGTTCAGGCAGGCCGTCGGCGCGATCTTAGCATTTTTAGCCACCCAGATATCCTCGCCGCGTTTTTCATAAACCGCAGGATCCAGTGTTTCACCGAGCGTTATAATAAACTCTTTGATCTTCGCAAGCACCTCCCATGGATACTCCGCCCCTTCAAAAATATCCTTTGCAATCGTCTCTGTCAGATCATATAAATTACTGATTTTTGCCTGTTCCATTTTAAAACCATACCTTTCCATAACCTGCAATTTTCAATGCGCTTTACTGCCATGCCGCCGGTACAATCATCCGGCATTACTATTTCTTATAATACTGCGCCGCCCTGTCAAAGCATCCCCTAAGCGCCCATTGGTTATTCAGATCCTTGACGCGGTTGGTATGCCGTATGACAAAACCGTCCATCTTTTCCGTATATTCTTCCCGGCTGATCGTTCCGCCCGCCACGCCGGTCAGTCCTTTCTCCCAGCTTGCTGTCAGCTTCGGATCCAGAAGCGAAGCAATCGAATGATAGACTACATCATAGATCAGCTCTCCCTGCAGCGTCGGCGTGATGATCTGCGTCTTTTTATTCAGCGCCAGATATTTTATATGAAATAATTTTGTCAGGATCCCTGCTCTGGTAGCGGATGTGCCGATACCGCTTCCTTTGATCTGCGCCCGCAGCTCCTCGTCTTCTATCAGCTGTCCCGCGTTTTCCATTGCAAGAATCATACTGCCGGAATTGTACCGCTTTGGCGGAGATGTCTCCCCTTCCTTCAATGCCAGCGACATACAGGAGATCGCCGTACCTTTTTTCAATGCAGACAGCTTCTTTAAAAATTCCTGATCACACCTTACTTCTTCACCGGCATCTTCTCCATTGTTATCCGGATTCTTTCCACTGTTTACCGGTGCATCCTCAGCCGTTTTAGCTTCCTCCCCGGAAGTTTTATTTGCCAAAGCCGCAAATGAATACTGCATGATCTTCAGATATCCTTCCTCAGACAACACTTTAAAATTGGAGAAAAAACATTCTTTGCTTTGACCGCCGGAAGGCATCATGGAGATCGTCAGCGTCAGTTTCTGATATACAGCCGGCGGATAAAAGATGGCAAGAAATCTTCTGACGATGATCTCATAGACCTTCTTAGACGTCTGAGAAAGACTGTTCCATGCGCCAAAGCCCTGCCCTGTAGGAATGATCGCATAATGATCCGTGATCTGCTTGTCATTCACGTATTTTGTGGAAGCGATCTTTTTATAACTTCCTATCTCCAGCGCTTCACCGGCATGCTCCGCGCAGACCGGCGCATTTTTCAGTCCGCTGATATTTTTAATGATCTCTTTTGCCACTGCTGTCGATAATACTCTCGCATCCGTCCTGGGATACGTTGTCAGCTTCTTTTCATAGAGCTCCTGCGCGATCTTTAAGGTATCATCAGGACTGATCTTAAATAATTTGGAGCAGTCATTCTGCAGCTCCGCAAGATTGTACAGTAACGGCGGATTTTTCTTCTCCGTCTTTTTCTCGACCTTTTCCAAAACTGCCTCTGTCGGGAACGACGGCGCAAGCTCACCGATCAGCTTTTCCGCGTCCTCCTTCTTGGCAAAGCCATTTTCCTTATAAAGCAGCGGCGACTCAAAATACAAAGAGCCTTCTACCGCTTTCCACTCTCCCGACACCGTATTGCTGTCAAGTTCAAAATCGCCGATGATACGGTAAAACGGCGTCTTCACAAAATCCCTAATCTCCCTTTCCCGATCCACCACCATGCCAAGCACACAGGTCATGACGCGCCCGACGGAGATCACGCCCTTATCCGCCTTAAGATAATTCTTTACAAAATTGCCGTATTTAAGAGTAAGCACTCTGGAAAAATTGATGCCCATCAGATAATCTTCCTGCGCGCGCAGATAAGCGGATGCACAAAGATCGTCATATGCTGACAATTCTTTCGCTTCACGGATCCCGCGAAGGATCTCCTCCTCCGTCTGGGAATCGATCCAGACACGTCTCCGTTCCTTCCCTGTGACGCCTGCCTGACGCTCTACAAGACGGTATATATATTCCCCCTCGCGTCCGGAGTCCGTGCAGACATAAATCGTCGTCACATCCTCGCGGTTAAGCAGCGATGCGACGATCTTAAATTGTTTCTCTACGTCGGGAATGACTTCATACTTATATTCCTTCGGAATAAAGGGAATGGTATTTAGGCTCCATCTTTTCATCTCCGGAGCATACGCATCCGGATAACTCATCGTCACAAGATGTCCTACACACCACGTCACCACCGCTTCGTCGGATTCCATATAGCCGTCCCGGCTCTTCACATTTAATTTTAATGCCTTGGCAAATTCCTTTGCCACAGAAGGCTTTTCTGCTATGTAGAGAGCTTTCCCCATAAATGACCTTTCTAATATCTTTCATTTGATCTGATATTGCATACTTTCCCTGAGCACGCTGTCTTTAAAGAGTATTGATATCCACCAGCGCGAGATTATTCATTTTTTCTGCCATCGCTGTCAATTTGGGGTCAAAACCGCCCTTGGAAAACAGATAAACATAATCCGCGTTTAATTTTGCACTGGCCGCAGTCTTTAAGCATCCTTCATATGCCTCCATAGAAAACGGCTCCTCCTGCCAGCGGCAGAAACAGAGGATATTCGTCCCATCCTCATCCTGCAGCACAAGGTCGATCGTCCCCTCCTTGCCGATCCATTCACCAATAAGGATCGCCCGGATCGGCAGGGTTTTCTGCTGATTCAGTATCTCCATATACTCCCGGCAGATCTTTTGAAACTGTCTCTCATAAAAAGCCGCAATATCATTTCTGATATACTGTTCATAAAATTTCTTAGGTCCTAAGATATTTAACTTACTGGTTCTGCCAAACACAAAACGGTAATAAAAATCAAGATAAGAACCTACAATACGGTAAATGCCTTTCTTGGCATTGGCACTGCTGGCATTGTCAAAGGAAAATACTTTCTCTACCAGTTCACGCTCCATCAGGTTTTTCAGGTAAACGCTGATCTTTGCACGGGAATAACCGGTATGCTGATGAAGTTCGTTTAATTTATTCATCCCGTGGCTCAGGCAATAAAGGATCGTACAGTAAACATTGACCTCCCTCAGCTCTGCGGCAACAACACGCTCCCCCTCCTCCCGGAGGAATACGTCGGAATACAGCATCATATGCTCAATATTGCCTTCTATGCTCATCTGCGTTGTAAACTGATCCCAGTAAGCCGGATAACCGCCCAGGATATTATATGTCTTCATACATTCCTCTGTCGTAAATTCTTCAAAGAAATGCACACAATCAATAAAGTTCAGCGGCTGCACTTTAAAGAAGCTGCTGATTCCCATCGCCAGTGTACCGATCTGGGGAACAAGACCGTTTTCCACAAAGCTGATGGAAGAAGAACATAAAACCACCATACACCGGCGATCCTGTTCTTTAATAAACCGCAGAAGATCCTTCATGAATTTTTCCGAAAACTTCACGATATACTGAAATTCATCTATCATCAGGATGTGTTTCATCTGCCGTAATTCTTCCAGCTGCGAGGGTTCCTTGACCATCTGCAGCCTGACGGCTTCCTCTTCAAGGATCTCCATCCCCTCGTCATACATCTTCCCAAAGAGGGCATCAAAAGACAGCTCCTCCGGAGCAATGCCATAACCCATTTCATGATTCCACATATATAGCTGTTCCTCTGCCCCAAGCGGTTTGGCATCATAATATGCAGCGGGTTTTCCCTGAACAAAACGGGACATAAGGGCAGTCTTGCCGACGCCCTTATGCCCGTATAAAACGATCAATTGATTACCTTGTTTTTTGTAATTATCTTCCAGATACTTTAATTCTTTTTTTCTTNNANNGNNCATATGNNNNCCATGTCCTTTTTATGATATCTTACTTTATTTTGCAGTAATATAACCTTGTGCTTTCAAAAGCTCCGCACAGAGAACCGCTCCTCCGGCAGCGCCTCTGACCGTATTGTGGGAAAGTCCGACAAATTTCCAGTCATAGACAGTATCCTCGCGGAGCCGTCCGACACTGACGCCCATGCCGTTTTCATAATCCACATCCAGCGTCACCTGNGGTCTGTTGTCTTCCTCAAGATACTGGATAAACTGCTTTGGTGCACTGGGCAGCTGAAGCTCCTGCGGAACACCACTAAAGGAACGAAGCTTCTCGATCAGCTGCTCCTTCGTCGGCTTCTTTCTAAACTTTACAAAGACTGCAGCCGTATGACCGTTTAATACCGGCACACGGATACACTGACAGGTAATGACAGGCGATGCTGCCGGAACAATCACGCCGTCCTTGATCTCGCCCCAGATACGAAGCGGCTCTTTCTCNCTCTTTTCTTCCTCGCCGCCGATATACGGAATGATATTGCCCTCCATTTCCGGCCAGTCCTTAAAGGTCTTACCAGCGCCTGAAATTGCCTGATACGTCGTCGCAACCACTTCATAGGGTTCAAATTCCATCCATGCGGTCAATACCGGGGCATAACTCTGGATCGAGCAGTTAGGCTTTACCGCTACAANTCCNNNTTCCGNACCCAGTCTCTNCTTCTGGAANTCNATAACCNTCATATGTTCAGGATTGATCTCAGGAATCACCATGGGAACGTCAGGCGTCCATCTGTGCGCGCTGTTATTGCTGACAACAGGCGTCTCCGTCTTGGCATAAGCCTCCTCAATCGCCCTGATTTCTTCCTTGGTCATATCAACTGCTGAAAATACAAAATCAACTTGAGAAGCCACCTTATCTACTTCATTGACATTCATAACAGTGATCTTCTTCACTGCCTCCGGCATCGGCGTCGTCATCTTCCAACGTCCTCCTACCGCCTCCTCATATGTCTTTCCCGCAGACCGTGGGCTTGCTGCAATCGTCGTCACCTCAAACCATGGATGATTTTCCAGCAGAGNGATAAATCTCTGNCCTACCATNCCCGTTCCGCCTAAAATNCCTACTTTTAATTTGCCGTTCATAATACTCCTCCTCTTTATTATATCATAATTAGTAATTATAATACTGTAATATATTGCAAGTACAGTAAGCCATATTATTTCTTTAAGTGATTGTAAAAATAATTACAGGCATCTGATTCGCTTTTGAAGATAGTCAATCCTGTACGCCTTCCTCTTTCGCTATAATATACAATCCAGTTTCCATGCTCCATGGTTAGACAGAGTACTTCATTAGGAAGTCCGCCTTTCATTATTGAATAGTAGTCTTCAGGGACATTTGCACTTTTTAGCTTTTCTTCAAGTTCATATATATTCATCAATAGTTCCCTTTATTGTTGTTTAATTATCATTTTCATAATAATATAAAAGCAGCAATTTAACTAATATTCTCTTTAAGATAGTTCTTATAAACCGCAAGAGTCCTCTTCATTGCTTCCACTCCCGGCGCACCCGTCGTCAGTCGTTTCTGCACACAGGTCTCCAGCGAAACGGCTTCATAAATATCTTCCTCAAAAACATCACAGATTTCCTTTAATTCCGGCAATGACATTTCATCAATGCTCTTATGCTTCTCGATACAGGAAAGCACCAGTCTTCCGATGACCCCATGTGCATCTCGAAACGGCATCCCCCGCTTCACCAGATAATCCGCAGCGTCCGTCGCATTGGTAAATCCATTGACCGCACTCCGCGCCATCACATCTTTTCTGAACTTCATGGTATCCATCATCTGCATGAACATCATAAGACATTCTTTGACCGTGTCAATGGCATCAAAGGTTCCTTCTTTGTCCTCCTGCATATCTTTATTATATGCAAGCGGGATTCCTTTCATGGTTGTCAGCATCGCCATCAGACTTCCATAGACCCTTCCGGTCTTGCCGCGGACAAGCTCCGCGATATCGGGATTCTTCTTCTGCGGCATGATGCTGCTTCCCGTGGAATAAGCGTCATCGATCTCAATAAATCCGTATTCATTGGAATTCCATAAGATCACTTCCTCGGAAAACCGTGATAAATGCATCATGATCGTAGATAATGCAGATAACAGCTCAATAATATAATCCCTGTCTGAAACACTGTCCATGCTGTTTCTCGTCGGTTCCGTAAATCCCAGCAGGAAAGCCGTACATTCACGATCCAGCGGATACGTCGTCCCGGCAAGCGCTCCCGCACCCAACGGACAGGTATTCATACGCGCTAAGATATCAGACAATCTTGACCGGTCACGCACAAACATCTCAAAATAGGCGCTTATATGATGCGCCAGCGTCACCGGCTGCGCTTTCTGCAGATGTGTAAATCCCGGCATATAGGTTTCCAGATTCTCCTCTATAATATGGTACAGGATCGTCTGAAGCTTATGCAATAAGCTGTCGATCTCCCTGATCTGCCCCCGGACATACAGCTTCATATCCAGCGCAACCTGATCATTGCGGCTCCTTCCGGTATGCAGCTTCTTTCCGACATCCCCGATCCGGCTGATCAGATTGGCTTCCACAAAGCTGTGGATATCCTCATATTGATCCGTGATCTCCAAAGAGCCGTTCTCCACATCTGCCAGAATCCCTTCCAATCCTTTCAGAATGGCATCTCTCTCCTCAGCCGTAATGATCTTCTGCTTCTCCAGCATCTTAGCATGCGCCATGCTGCCGGTGATATCCTCTTTATAAAGTCTTTTGTCAAACTCTATGGAAGCATTGAACAGATACACGTTGCGGTCTGTTTCCTTTGTAAACCTGCCTCCCCATAACTGTGCCATTTTCTCTTTGATCCTTCCTATATTCTTCTTATTCCAACGATATATTATTTCCCCTGTTTTGAAAAAGTGTTCACAATATTATCCCCGAAGCTCCACAGTATCCTAAGAAGTATGATTTTATATAATATTTAATATTAGCATATCAAACCATGATTTTCAACCACTAACAAAAAACGGGACTTTCCATTTCGGAAAATCCCATGAAGGCAGGTCATAAGGCGTATTACGAAATATCTTTCCTCCCGTATTTCCAAAACGCCGCACCGATCCCGATAACGGTTATAACTAATCCGACCGCAAGATACTTGATTTCAATGCGCCCGTCCGCGATAATGCTTGAACTGTCCGTGTAACCGAACGGCGTTATATATTTCAGAAATTCAGCGTTTTCGGTGAGGTTCGCAATGATATTCAAAAAATAAAACGCCGCCGCAAGCCCAAGCCCTAAGCCAAGTCCGCCGCTTCCGATAAACGCGGATATTCCGAAACAGATCGCAGTGATCTCGATCTGCATCATAAGATACGCCGCAAACATTAGCGCAAGCGGCTTGATGTCGGGGGCTTCACCAATCAAAATTGTCGTTAATGCAGTGATGCCGACAGCCGCCGCATTAAGTATAATAATCTGTACGATTACGGAAACAAGCTTCTGTACGACAACAGTTTGTCTGCTTACCGGGTGGGTCAGCAGAAACTCAGCGGTATGCTCCCGCTCCTCTTTGGAAAGCGCTGCAATCCCAATAAGTGCTGCAAAGAACGCTCCGCCAAGTCCGAGAACATTTCCACATTCAACACCGAAGAATCCTAAAAACTCGCCGAAGTTTAACTTGTCCATTCCGAAAGCCGCGGAAAATCCGCCCATATTCGCAAACGCTTCACTTAAGCCGTCCATCTGCTTTGAGATCTCCGGGTAGATAAGAATACACACTCCCAGCATAAATGCGATCACCGTCGTCCAGATAATGAGCGAATTGCGCCCCTGTCTTATTTCATGTTTAAGAATTGTCACGGTTATCCTCCTTATAATAATGCATAAAAATCTCCTCCAGATCAGGCTCGGTAATGCTCACGTCGGTAATCGGCAGCGGTGCAAGCGCGTTCAACAGCTCGCGCGCTTCGCCGCTGTACAGGAATCTAACGACANCACCCTCNTTCTCAACATTGCCTGCACCGTTGATTTTGGGCGGNTCACAAATCCCTGACANCGTNANCTTTTTCGCATTGGTATGCATCAGATTTTCTACACAGTCACAAAACAACAGATGTCCCTCACGGATAATAGCGGCGCGCTTGCAGTATTTCTGTATCTCAGAGAGAATATGCGATGAAAGAAATATCGTCGTGCCTTCCGCGTTGCGCTCCTCCAGAATTGTATAAAATTCGCGCTGCATCAGCGGATCTAGACCACTTGTCGGTTCGTCAAGAATACACAGCCGCGGCTTGTGCTGAAGGGCACAGACAATGGAAACCTTTTTACGGTTGCCAAGCGAAAGCTCGGATATTTTTTTGTTCATATCCAGCTCCAGCCTTTCACATAGTCCGGCGGCTTCTTTCGCACAGTCACGTTTTCTCAATTTCGCGGAATATTTTATGACCTCTTGTACCTTCATGCCGTGATAGAAATATGCCTCGGAGGGCATATAGCCAACATCGGTGAGAACATCCGCTTTACCAACGTCCCTGCCGAAGATTTTTGCTGTTCCGCTTGTTTGGGAAATAAGCCCCATAAGGATTCTGATCGTGGTGCTTTTTCCCGCACCGTTAGGACCGATGAACCCAAAGAAGTCACCCTCAGCTACCTTCAGATCGATTTCATTGATGCCTCTCGACTTCCCATAAAATTTCGTCAGCAAGTGCGTTTCGACAGCGTTCATTGTCACTTCTCCTTTTTCAGATAGATCTTCTTCCAAAATTTCAGCATATCCTCAAAGTCCTTTTCAAGCTTCTGTACGTCAAGCTCGCCGTCCCATTGGATGATCTCCCAAAGGTAGCCCTCGGAAGCCAGATACATTTCGCGGTACATCATTTTTAAATCAAAGCCCTCGACAAAATCATCAGGGTTGATACGCGCCAGCGCGTCCTGCGCTTTCATTTCAAAATAACTTTGATAGCTGTCGTGTATTGCAAAACTAACCTCAGGATCTTTCTCGTAAAACGCCTTAATCACAAAAGCGGTCATGCTTCGATATTTCGTCATCATGCGTATTTTCGCCCGCATGCCGCGTTCCATCNTCTCAAAANGATCNGTCGGTTNGTAGCNGCCGTACTCGGCAAGGNACNCNATAGTTATTNTGCAGGCTNTCTNCCACAGAAAAAGATACAGCTCCCGTTTATTGCGAAAGTAATGANACANCAGCGACTTGCTGATTCCCGCGCAGTCCGCTATTTCATTCATCGGACTTTTCTTATAGGAGTTCTCTGAAAATACCCTGAATCCCGCATTGATTATTTTCTGCTGTTTTTCTTCGGGCAGTAAATAAAATTTCTCGTTCATCTTTCACCTTCTACCAAAGACTGTTGTCNGTATCGNTCAATTCTTTTATAAACCCGTTNNNNGTTTTTGAGAAGACCTTTTTTTATTTAATTAGTTAATTGCGAAAATCTCAATAGCACAAATGGAAAATAACCTGATTAATGTTTTACAAATACCTAAAAAATTTTTGCTCAATGTGATGTTAGATCAATCAGCGCCGCCGCGCCGATAATCCCCGCATCGTTACCATGTGCCGCTTTTTTGATCTGCGCCGTCGCGGCAATCTCCCCGCCAAAGCAGTTTTCCTTCACATATTTTTGCAGCGTTTCCTCCATCAGGTCAAATCCTTCGCAGATCCCTCCGCCCAGATAGATTACCTCCGGTCGGAAAATATTAATGATATTTGTAATCCCGCACCCCAGATACTCCAGATACTGTTCAAATACCTTAACTGCAGCCGGATCTTTCTGCCTTACCGCCTCTATAACGTGCTTTCCGTTTAATCCACACAAAATATCTTGCTTTTTTTCTGCAAGTTCACCCATTGCTGCCTGCTGATTCCTCTCCGGTGAATACGTCGATTCCTCTCCTGCCAGCACACGCAGAACGGAATCCTCCATACTCCGCGCAATCTGCCTTGCATCCTCCACCAGCGCAGACGCTGATACATAAGCCTCCAAACATCCTTTCCTGCCACAGCTGCACTGCCTTCCATCATGACAGATCACCATGTGTCCCAGCTCAGTCCCGCCCGGCTGTTCACCTTCATAGAGCTTTCCGTTTAATATGATACCACTGCCAACCCCTGTTCCAAGGGTCAGCAGAACTGCACTCCGAATACCGGAATCCGTATCGCACACCAGCTCTCCAAGTGCGGCGCAGTTGGCATCATTTGATACCTTGACCTTAATTACGCCACAGTCCGCATCCTCTGCCAGCATTTTCCCAAGAAATTCTGCAAGCGGTACATTTTCCCATCTGATATTATTGGAATACAAGACCTTACCGCTTCCGCCATCAATCGTGCCGGGACTTCCTATCCCGATTCCGGCAATATCACGCAGGGTAATACCGGCTTCCTCAGTCAGCTTCTTCACAAGAGCCGCCATATCCCTGATAATTTCTTCTGCTTCACGTTCCGCCATAGTAGGCGTCGCCCCACGGGCAATGATCCTGTTCTCCTCATCCACGATACCGCCCTTGATATAAGTACCGCCAAGATCTATCCCAACGCGTTTCATCCCTTATCCCGCCTTTCTCTTATCTATAGAAGAATACCCTGCATGACAACCACTTGCTTTTTACAAGCAGCGTTCATGCAGGGTATGACATTTAACCTTTACAAAACAGGTTTTAGGAAGACGTTATTGATTCAAACTTTCTCTTCAGATCATTGGATATATCGCTGATCATCACCGTAGATGCAGCAATCTCCTCCGAACTGGATGCCAGAGTCGTGATCCGTCTGTTGACTTCATCCACTACCTGCATCAACTTTTGAGCTCCCTCATTCAGCTTATCCATCGCAATGATAATCTCATCTTTATTATGTTCACTGTCCTTAGCCGTACTGCGGCTGGATTCGCTCAGTTCCTTGATCTGAGAAGCAACTACTGCAAATCCCTTGCCTGCTTCTCCGGCACGTGCCGCTTCAATTGAAGCATTTAAGGATAACAGGTTAGTCTGCGACGCCACGGATGTAATATTCTCATTGTTCTTACCAAGCTGAATCAACAGATCATTGATCATCTCAAAGGAGTTCTTCATATCCTCGCAGAAGGTAACCACCTCACCCATCGCCTGACTGATGTTGCTGCTCTCCTCAGCATTTTTATTATTGCCTAAGGACATTTCGTCAATGGATATGTTCAAGGTAACAAACTGTTCATTGGCCTCTTTCACCATCCTCGAAACATCTTCCGTTTTCTCCAGAATCTTTTTATTCTGTTCTTCTATCTCTTCTGACATTTTTTCCAACTGTTGCTTCTCTATCTCAGCCAGATCTTTTACATAATGAATACAGCTTGTCTTATTATTGCAGCCGTTATAAATCGCCGCTGCCATATCTCGGCAGGTGTTATAACCACAAGCGCTGCAGTTGATCTTCTGCTTAAGATCGGTATTCTTATTCATAGTTTCAAAAATTTCCCTAAGCTGCTTATCGTCAGGGCGAGCCACGATATTGCCCGCTGATTTATCCGTATAATGACGGACAAAATCATTCACATCAAGATTGGCAAACTGCTTATTCAGGTTCTTTAAACGTTTTTCCGGCGTCAGATTTCTTCCCCATGCGCTCTTCAGATCTCTGCTCTTACTTGCTTCTTTAATCTTCTGAAGTTCATACAGCGTATCGTCTGTCTTAGTCTTTTCTTCTTCCACGCCGGTACCATAGATACATCCCTTTGCACAATTCAGGGCATCTACCATAAAGGGAAGCGGCTTATTTTGTAAAACTCTTTTCTTATAATCCTCCAGAAAATGATACGCATGCTTTTCACCTTCGATCTGACGGATGAATAAATCCTCACCGCAGAACCAATATACATTTTCCTTCAGACCGCCCGGCATCGGATAGATAGAACCAAGACCATATTCTATTTCATTCTCTGCGGGGTCCGCCATAATATTATGCTGTCTTGCATATTTTGCAAGATGGTCAAAGGTCACATTGTAACTGATATAACCATATGTATTAGGATCACTGATTTCTGATTTCTTAGCAATACAAGGACTGATAAATGCCAGCTTATCCGTCAGATGCATATACTTCTTTGCATAAACAGCTGCACACATCATCGGGCTATGTATAGGCACCAGACTTGGTATCAGTTCCGGAATATAATGCTCAATATAGTTTACAATAGCCGGACACGGCTGGGAGATTCCTCCCAGGAAATTATGCTCGGTAATATATTTGATATACCCCCATGTTGTAATATCCGCGCCAAAGCTTACGCTGATAATACGGTTAGCGCCCATGCGCTTTAAACCACCCAAGATCTTCTTATATTCATTAGGATAATTGGCCGCAAACGCAGGTGCCCACAACAGGGAAATCTTTTCCCCTTTTGCAAGGTCAGCCATAAGCTGTTCCGTATCGTCCTTAAATTCTCTGGCTTCATGTTCACAGGAATCAAAACACGCTCCGCAGCCGATGCATTTGCTGCCATCAACATAAATACGCTGTCCATTTTCTGTCTCTACTGCTCTATTAGCTGTAAGAACAGGACACTGTGAAATACATTTGTTACAGCCGATACACTTTTCATTAGTATATACCAGACCATTTTGTTCAAATTCCGCCATTTTTTCCTCCATTTTGAAAACAAAAATTCGACAGATTTTCTCCACGTTTCAATAAATATAAGCATTACTATCGTTTGCAGGTTAAATATATTAAAACGCGAAAAACCCCTGATAGTAATATTTTATTACATTAATACAAGCAAGTCAACATAATTTGCATTTTATCAGGTAAAATTGATACATCAATATTTTCCTATATTCTGAAAGTCCGCATCCGCTCCATCAGCTTTTTCGACTCACGCTCCAACTCTTTTGCATTATGTGCCACAATATCGCTGTCCTGGGTTACTGTTCTGGTATAACTCTCAAGCTCCTGTGCCGACCTGATGATCAGTGCCGTCTCTTCAACCTGGTAATCCGCGATCTTATGCATATTGCCGGCAGCCTGATCCGTTCTGCCGACAAGCTGCACCATACGGCTTACCGCCTGATCCGTCTCACCCACCTTTTCATATACCATATCAAAGGTTTCCCTGTTCGCTCCCACCAATTCAGCGCTTGCTTTCACTTCCTCAACGCTTTCCTTCGTCTTTGCAATCGCCCGCTGCATTGCCTCTTTGATTTCCATCGTCAGTCTGGAGATATCATCTGCCGCCTCGCCGCTGTTGACCGCAAGCTTTCCGATCTGGTCAGCTACAACAGCAAATCCTTTTCCCGCGTCACCGGCATGTGCCGCTTCAATCGACGCATTTAAGGAAAGAAGATTGGTTTCCTCCGCAACATCGACGATCATCTCAACCATACTGCCGATCTGCTCTACTGCTGCGTCCGTCTGCATAATCTGTTCCGCCAGAGAAGAAATACTTTCTTCAACATGACGCATACTTTCACTGACACGCTCTGCTGCTTTCCTTCCATTGTCTGAGATATCCACTGTCTGACGCATCATCACACCGGCACGTCTGCCCTCCGCATCAGCTTCCTTGACAGTCTCGGAAAGCTTCTCCATCTGTCCCGCTAATCCCTCGGCAGCTACAGACAGTTCCTTTACGATACGGTCAAGAGATTCCATCGCATCTGACTGGCTTTTAGAAGAATCAATCAGCGAATCCGATACCCGGTTATTCTCTTCAGACTGCTTTTCCAGCCACTGCGCAATCCCGATAATATCGGATATTGTGGTACGCATCTGTACCAGAAACTCCTGCGTATGAGCGCTCATGACGGCAATCTCATCATTCCCTTTCACTTCGATATTCTGCGCAAAATCTCCCTCCGACACTTTCTGAATAACGTCTGTCACACGCTCTACCGGCTTTACCACGCTGTTCATCAATTGAATTGTCGCAAAGATCAGCGCCGCCGCGGCAAACGCTGCAATCACGATCATAATCGTCTCCATCTGATGAAGCCCGGCAAGCACTTCATTTCTGGACATATAGCTGACTAAGATCCAGTCCGTCCCCTCAATTTCATTAAGACACACAAAATACAGTCCGTCATCTCCCCGCACAGAAAAGAAATCACCTACTGCAATCTTCTGATTGCCGATCGCCTGTCCTATATATGTATATAGTTGATCCAGTCCTCCATCGGAAAGAGTACGCGCTATCATATCAGTATCCGAATGCGCGATGATCGTCTGACTTTCCTTCGTCACAAGAAATGATTTGATTCCACCTTCATCAATATCAGATACGATCTCTGAAAGATAATTCAGATATATATCCACGGCAAGCACCCTTACCGCGTCAGTATTACTCATTCTCACCGTAGCGCTGACGCAGATATCACCCGTCTGGGAATCATAATACGGTTCGCCAAAAGCGATCTCCTCATTTTCTTTTCCTTCCAGATACCAGTCTCGCTCTGTCAGAATCCAATCATCCCCCGGCACCCAGCCGGATGCATCCAGATAAATTCCCTGATCGTCGCCCATATATAGTCCCACCGGATAGGCATCATTTTTTTCAACAGAAGTCTCCATAAAGGCAAGTATTGCTTCGTCATCGGCAAATCCACCTTCTTCAATCGTATCCTTATAAACCTGAAGCTCTCCAAAGATCCGATCCGTCCATGCGTAAATATCGCCTGCACAGACTTTAGCATTTGCCATCAGATTCTGTTCTGAAACACTTGTGATCATTCTTCTTGAAAGCCCGAAAAATGAAATGATAATCACCAACACGATCGGAATAATGACCACAATCAGTTTCGTACGGATTCCAATTGTTCTGGTCTTCTTTTGCACGTTTTCCCTTTCCATGAATTATCTCCTTTGATGATGAGAATTATATAAGCTGCAAGTCACTTATCACCTGTCCTAACACTTCAAAATACTCCCCGAATGTCTTTTTGCAGCAGGAAGGATTTAATATCTTTACTCCTTTTGCACGAAGTCCTGTCAGCGCAAATGCCATTGCTACCCGGTGGTCATCATAGGTCTCGATCTCGCACCCTTTGGGCACGCCTGGGAAAATGGTCACCTCATCCTCCCTTTCTTCCGTTTCAATACCCAGCGCAGTCAGATTACGTACGATCGCCTGTATCCGGTCGCATTCCTGAAGACGGATATGACCGATGCCGGTTATGGTAACCGGCGCATCCGCGTAAGGTGCAATTGCAGCCAACGTCAGCGCCTGATCGGAAAAAGCTGACATATCCAGAATAAATCCTCCTTTTAACATGCCGTCCGCCGGTCCGGCAACGATCAGTCCACTGCTGTCCGTCTCTTCCACCCTGCAGCCCATCTTTTCCAGTACCTTGATAAACTCTGTATCACCCTGCAGCATAGGAAAGCATACTCTGGGGATGGTCATCCGAATTCCCAATACTGCCGCGAGGGCATAGAAATAAGACGCCGCCGACATATCCGGTTCCACAACATAATCCATTGCCTGATAAGCCGCATCACCGTTCAATAGAAAACGAAGTTTCCCACGCACCACTTTTTTATTCACGATTACACCGAACTGTTCCATCATCTTCACGGTAAGATCCGCGTAACTGAGACCATGGGACCCTTTCACATCAATTTCCATCGTTTGATGCAGCGTCCCTGCCGCAATCAACAGAGCGCTTAAAAACTGGGAACTCTGGTCAATATTAACCGTGATACATTCCGGAAGCACGTCTTCTAAACGGCGTTTATTTACGTTACCTTCCCCGTTGCTTTCCTCCGATAACCGCTTCTTTACTCCTGTGATATGTAACGGGAAATGACCTTTTTCTTCTAAACATTCCACTCTGGCGCCAGCCTGCTCTAACGCATCGATCAATGGCTGCATCGGACGCTTCTTCATCTGTTCCGAAGATTCCAATGTATATTCACCATCAGAAAAAGCAAGCATGGCTGACAGAAAACGCGCCGCCGTTCCGGCGCTCCCAACATTAAGCGTTGCCTTCTTACAGGGAATCTCGCCGCCAAGTCCCAGGATCACCACCCGACTGCCCAGCGCACCCTCCGGCTCCGACTCTACGGAAAATCCCAAGGTTTTCAGACACTCCATAAAATAAATGGAATCATCACTCGCCAGACAGTTATGAATGGTGCTTGTTCCTTTCGCCATAGCAGCAAGCAAAAGCGCCCTGTTTGTAATAGATTTGGATCCCGGAACCGATGCTTCCATCAGGCAGTCCCTATTAACTTTCTCCGGACATCGTACTTCATATATCTCTTTTTTCATAATCTATTAATTACCATGCCTTTCACTTCTCCTGACGGCTTTTTCCTGATCCTCATGAGTCCCTTCTATAATCATATCTGCCATCATTCCATACTTACAGGTCATAATACATTTTAAACTCTGCCGGCGTCGGTATCTGCGCTGCCTGCCTTGCCTCTGCACGCTTACGCGCAATCCATACTTCAATCAGCCTCTCCGGGAAGACGCCGCCTTTGGTCAGATAATCATGATCCGCCTCCAGAGCATCCAACGCCTCTTCCAGTGATTTAGGAAGTCCTTTGATCTTCTTCTGCTCCTCTGCAGACAGATTATACAGATTGAAATCATACGGTCCCCAGCCATTAGCTGCCGGATCGATCTTCTTCTCGATACCGTCCAGACCTGCCATCAGGATTGCCGCATACGCATAATACGGATTGGCTGTCGCATCCGGATTTCTAAGTTCAAAACGCTTCGTATCAGGTGACTTTGCATAAGCCGGGATACGGATGACCGCGCTTCTGTTGGAAGTGGCATAACCGATCGTTACCGGGGCTTCATAACCCGGAACCAGACGTTTAAATGAATTCGTTGAAGGATTGGTCANGGCGCACAGNGAGGCGATATGGGACAACAATCCGCCGNTANANTAATNCGCTGTCTGNNTCAAACCCGAATAACCATTCTCATCATAGAAGATCGGTTTCCCATCCTTACGGAGCAGCATATGAACATGCATGCCGCTTNCGGCTTCCTGATAAATCGGCTTCNNCANGNAANTCNCCGTCTTTCCTTCTTTTGCCGCCATATTTTTAATGATATATTTGATAATNATCGTATTGTCAGCNATCTTCGGCATATCTTCCAGTTCTACTTCGATCTCNATCTGTCNGGGTCCGCCGACTTCATGATGATGATATTTTACAGGAATGCCCCATTTGCCGATCTCCATGCACATACGGCTTCTGAGATCATATCCCACATCCTGCGGCGATGCGATGTGATATCCACCCCCATAGGATACCTCATAACCATTGTTGCCCGGCACATCCAGCCTACAGTTCCACTCCGCCTGTCTTGTATCGATCTGATAAGCGCACCGGCTCTGGGATACTTCATAACGTGCAGAATCAAAAAGATAAAATTCAAATTCCGGTCCGATCACCATACTGTCAGCGATACCGCTTTCCTTCATATACTCCATCGCCTTTAAGCTGACATTTTTAGGATACTGGTCAAAGGGCGTATTTTCCTCCTTGCCGATCACACAGACATTACCGCACATCGTCAGTGTCGGCACATCCGCAAAGGGATCAATATATGCCGTATCCGGATCCGGTAAAAAGACCATATCGCTCTTTTCGACAGGTGCATATCCATAATTTGATCCGTCAAATCCAATACCGTAAATGAAGGTATTTTCGTCAAAACGCTCCACCGGTATCGTAATATGATGCCAGCGTCCGTCGATATCCGTCATCTTAAAATCAATCATCCGGATCTGCTTTTCTTCACACAGCTTCCTGATTTCCGTACTTCTGTCCATGTTCTGAACCCCCTTTTATTTGATAGTTACCAGTATAGCATAAATCAGATTATAGTCCAGTACAAGTTCTAATAATGTAACAGAATTACCCTGCCTATTCCGATTTCAACGATTCTATATCCTCGGTATATATTGTTAATGTCTGATATGGGATGTCAATCTGCGCTTTCCTGAATTCTTCGATCAGCGCTATCCTGACCTCGCTGCAAGCCTGAAAGCTCTCATCTAAAGTCTTGGTCCAGATTGTTGTCTTTAAGATAATGCCGTTCATGGAATAGCCTTTCACAAACACATTATTTTCCATGGTATTCAGCGTTAAGGGATTCTCAGAACATATCTCCTTCATAATTTCTATCGCTTTTCTGATATCTGAATCATACGTTATCTCTATCTCCATAAAATTACCGATATTATCCGTGAAGTTTGTATTCGTAATCACTGCCGAATCCATGACAGAGTTCGGTACGATACAGCTTTCTCCATTGTATTGGCTGATGATGGTATGGCGCAGTGTAATATCCGTTACGATGCCTTCCGCGGCAACGCTGCCTCCCTGTACCACTTTAATCTTATCATTAACGCTGTAAGGTCTGGAAAAGGACAGGGAAAATCCACTGATCACATTGGAAAGCGCCTGTTGTGCAGCAAAGGTCACCAGTGCAATCAAAAGCGTACCGCTCTGCAACAGCGCCGTACTGAGTTCCTTCGTCACTTCAAACTGCTGTGCAAGGGCATAAACCGTAAGAACCGCAATCACTACATTGACCAGACTCTTAAAAAATCTGATATGCATGGAACGCGTTTTCTTTTCTAAAACTTTAAAAATAAAATTCGCGATTTGATGCAGAATCAATCCGCCAACAATAAATATCACAAGAATCACCCAATTACTCATAATCAGAAAATTTACCTTCCTCTCAGNNTTGATTGACAAAACTCCCAANATNAACGTCTTCTCTNCCANCTGCNTANCACNTTGCTATTATAAATGTACTCNTAATNTTACGCAATGCATTTTTGCTTTATGCTTCCCAAAAAGGAAACGCCAGACCTTCACGATAGAAAGTCTGACGTATTATCTCTTTACCCGATATCATCATCACTGGTAAACTCCTTACGTAATTGAAACTTACTTCACAAACATTCTTATAATAGAATCCTTGAAGTCACCGTATGGGCGGTAACGTATCGGCAGATCCAGATATGTTTTCTTATCCAGGATACTCTTGTAGTGCGTAAAGGTATCAAACCCTCTTTTTCCATGATATGCACCCATGCCGCTTGCTCCGACGCCGCCAAACCCCATCGAACTGGTAGCCAGATGAACCAGAGTGTCATTGATGCAGCCGCCGCCAAAAAGAATGCGCTGCGTCACATAAGAAATATTTTTCTGCTTAGATGAGAAAAGATATAAAGCCAGAGGAGCGGGCATGGAACGAAGCCGTTCGACCACTTCCTCTAAATTCTCATATGTAAGGACAGGCAGAATCGGACCGAATATCTCCTCTCCCATCACCGGATCTTCCCACGACACCTCATCCATAACGGTGGGCGCAATCTGCATCCTCTCCCTGCTGCACTCCCCGCCGATTACCGTCTTATCCTTATCCAGCAGCCGGCACAATCGGTTAAAATGCTTTTCATTAATGATTTTTCCGTAATGGGGATCTTCTAACGGATGCTCGCCGTACTGTGCTTTGATCTGTTTTTTCAGTTCCCCGATCAATCTGTCTTTGACAGCTGCATCGCAATAGATATAATCCGGCGCAACACATGTCTGTCCGCAGTTGATATATTTTCCAAATACGATCCGCTTAGCTGCAAGCGCAATGTTGGCAGACTTATCTACAATACACGGGCTCTTGCCGCCCAGCTCCAGCGTCACCGGGATCAGGCGGGCCGCCGCCTTTGCCGCTACTTCACGACCGACTGATGTACTTCCCGTAAAGAAAATATAATCAAACGGCAGATCCAGAAGGCATTGGTTCTCTGCTCTGCCTCCGGTCACGACGGCAACATATTCCTGGGGAAAGCAGCTTTCTATCATTTCCTTGATCGCCAGAGACGTATGGGGCGAATATGCGCTTGGTTTCAGCACCNCCGTATTGCCTGCCGCCAGCGCNTCNACNAANGGAGTGATNGTCAGNANGAACGGNTAATTCCACGGNCTCATGATCAGCACNCAGCCGTAAGGNGAAGGNTTNACNTAACTTCTGCTGATAAAATTCACAAGCGGCGTNGGCACGNTTTTTTCACGGGCGTAACTGCCGATATGACGCAGCATATGCGAGATCTCACTCTTTACCAGACCGATCTCACACATATAGCTTTCATAACGGCTTTTCCCAAGATCCTGAAAAAGCGCTTCACACAAAGTGTCCTCATATTGCGTAATCACGTCCCGCAGGCGGCGAAGCGCCTCCTTGCGCGCAGATACCTTCAATGTCGCACCGCTTTGAAAATATTTCTTTTGTTGATTTAACAATTCCTGTGCTTCCATAATACCCTCCATGTTAGAGCTGCTTACTGCAATGACGCGCAATGAAAATCCGCGCACGCGGTTTCTCAATCATGCCATGACTTTCCGGTAGATTTCTTTTAACTGCTTCTTATCCCAAAGAACAGGCACCGGATACAAAGGATTGGCCTCCTTATCCGCATATGCCGCAAGGCTGTCAATATCCTCCTCCTTGATCCCCTCTAGTTTTTTAGGAATCCCCAGCTGTTCATTTAAGTCGTAAATCGCGCGAATCATCTTTTCCGCAAGTTCTTTATCTGATTCTGCGCGCGTCCCCAGCTCCGCGCATATGGCAAGCTGCGCCAGCCTTTGATGGACGCATGGGCCGTACATTTCCAGCACGATCGGCAGCAGCACTGCGTTGACCAGACCATGAGGCATATTATACTTCCCACTCAACGAGTGCGATACTGCATGGATATAGCCTACATAAGAACGCGTAAAAGCTCTTCCCGCATAATGTGCAGCCGAAAGCATGGCTTTCTCCGCATCCACCGATTCATGCGCAGCAGCCGCTTTGATGTTGGCAAATATCAGTCTGACGGCTTTTCTTGCATCCTTACCCGTCCCCTTTGTCACGGATCTTCCGATATATGCTTCAATGGCATGGGTCAGAGCGTCCATGCCTGTCGTCGCGGCAACAGACGCCGGAAGCGAACGGATCACCGCCGGATCCAATACGGCATAGGACGGGATCAGCGGAAAGGAATTGATCGCATATTTATGTCTGGTCTGCTCATCAACAATAACAGCGGCAAGCGTCGTCTCGCTGCCTGTTCCCGCAGTCGTCGGCACTGCAAAAATGACCGGCGTTTTCTTTACTACCTTAAGGATGCCTGCCAGCTGCTTAAGGTTTTTCTTCGGATAGGCAACGCAGGCGCCCACCGCTTTGGCACAGTCCATCGCCGAACCGCCGCCAAAAGCGATAATACAGTCGCAGGAATGTTCTCCATAAAGTCCATATGCCTCCGCAACCATGGCGGAGGTCGGGTTCTGCTGTGTCCCGTCATAAACAACCGCGCTCTGCCCGCTTTCCTCCAGGATATCCTCCAGCTCCTTTGTCAGTCCCAGCTTCCGCACCGCCGCGTCAGCTACCAGCAGCGGCTTATGCAGTCCTTTTGCGGACAAAACCGACGAAATATCCTTCACATGATGCAAAATATCAGGATTGCGGTATGGCAATACGGGAAGCGCAATGCGAAATACCTTTTGAAACACACGACAATACAATTTTTTCATGGGATTCATAACAAATATCTCCTTGCAAATAAATCTTGTTTGATTATAATGGAAATCACAAGAAAGTCAATATCAAAAAAATAGCCTGCCAAAATATAGGGAAGGATGTCCCTGTTACCTGATTTGTATTTTTATGGAGGAAACCTATGTATCTCTTATTGCTCTCATTAATATATCTGGCTTTTATCAGCTTAGGGCTCCCTGACTCCCTGCTTGGCGCGGCATGGCCTACTATGCAGGAATCCTATCAGGTCNCNANNNNCTNNATNNGCATCATATCAATGACGATCAGCGGCGGAACCATCTGTTCCAGCCTCCTTTCGGAACGGCTGACCAACCGTTTCGGGACAAAATATATAACTGTTTTCAGTGTATTTCTGACCGCTGCTGCCCTGTTCGGATTTTCCTTGTCCAACAACTTCTGGCTCCTGTGTATCTGGGCAGTCCCTTACGGTCTTGGCGCGGGCGCCATCGACGCCGCGCTGAATAATTATGTTGCAATCCATTACACTTCACGCCATATCAGCTGGCTTCATTGTTTCTGGGGCGTCGGGACCATAATCAGTCCCTATATTATGAGTGCGGCATTGCTGCATTCTTCCTGGGAAAACGGATACCGCATGGTTTCCCTGATACAGTTTGCCATTGCCATCATTCTGTTATCCACGCTTTCGCTCTGGAAAGTAAACCAAAAGAATGATGATGAAAAAGATGAGCACTCCCTGCTGGGTCTGAAAGGCGCGTTGAAGATCCGGGGCGTTCCCTTCATATTGACCGGCTTCCTCTGCTACTGCGCCGGAGAAAGCACATCAATGCTCTGGGCCAGTAGCTATCTGACACAGGCTAGAGGCATTTCCAAAGAAGCGGCCGCCGCCTTTGCCGCCTTGTTTTTTATTGGAATTACCGCAGGACGGTTTGCAGCAGGCTTTATTTCCGAAAAGATCGGCGACCGGAAAATGATACGGCTTGGCACCGCCATCATTATCTTTGGCATCATCTGTATGTCCCTCCCGGTAAAAACAGACGTCGCCGCCCTGGCAGGACTTGTGGTAATCGGACTGGGGTGCGCGCCTGTATATCCCTGTATCATCCATTCCACGCCATCCCACTTTGGCAGCAACAATTCCCAGGCCATTATCGGTATACAGATGGCAAGCGCATATATGGGTTCCACATTTATCCCTCCGCTGTTCGGACTGATCGCCAACCATATCAGCATAAAGCTCTTTCCTGTTTTCCTGCTGCTGTTCTTTATTATGATGATTATAATGATTGAAACTACCTATCAAAAAGTCCGCTAACATTCATTCCCCTCTTTGTGAAAAAAGGGAGCCCACAGACTGCAATAACATAAGGCGGCCTATTGTTCTGAGACATTGACATAAGTCAGTCTTTTATAATAAAATAATTTTTTGAAAACATGTATGGAGGCTATTATGGCGAAAATCAGTATCATTGTTCCATTTTACAATTCTGAAAGATATGTAAAGCGATGCTTAGACAGCTTATTGCATCAGACGATCGGTCTTCAAAGCTTAGAGTTGATTCTCGTAGATGATGCTTCCACAGACCACACTTTAGATTTGTTGAAGGAATATGAAAAACAATATCCTGAGCAAATCATATTGATTCCATGCAGCCAAAATGGCCGTNAGGGAGCAGNGAGNNNTNTTGGGNTTCAATANNCGACATCACNNTACATNGCATTTGTAGATTNCGATGANTGGGTTNAAANGGATATGTATGAGAAAATNTATGAAAAAATNACTACCTATAANTGCGNNATTGTTGNCTGCAGCTTTGTAAGANATGACGGAAATATGCATGCGGAATCAAATGGGAAAAATAAAAATTTTGATATGAATAAAAAAACTACCTGCGAAGAAGATGCATTTATAAAAATAGAAAATGACAGGCAAAGAGAGGAACTTCTTGTAAATAGGAAGATCGGCGGAGTATGGGACCGGCTGTTTAAAAGAGAATTGATACTTGATAACCATATTCTATTTCCCGAAAACCTTGCTTATGAAGATGCCTGCTTTAATTTACTCATTAATTTATATGTGCGCAGAATATATATTTTAGAAGAACGGTTTTATCATTATTATATAAACAATGAATCTACCGTGCTTGCGATGGATAAAGCCTACCATCAGGATATTTTTACCGTAGGCGAGATTTTATGGCAGGAATTTGAAAAACGTGGCGCTTTGGCTCGCTTTCCTATGGCGGCAAAATATCTTTTTGTAAAATGCTATTACCTGATGGGCTTAAAAATGCTGCTGCTTCGATACACAAAGCCATCTTATGAGGTATTTTTACATATCAAACAGCGGGTGTGGGAACTGACCGGAGATTATAAAGAAAATCCATATTTAAAAGATGCGTTTTCTCCCGTGTATGACAATTTACTGAAATTACTGGATTTACCCATCAATGAAGAAGATTTTTTGCAGCTAGCTGATATTATGAAACAACTGGCCAGTTCCGAATCCGGAAGACAAAATTGAATTCCTTTCTTTGCGAAAAAAGGGAGCCCGCAGGTTCCCTTTAAAAATTGATAAAAACTATAAATCCAGTTTCCTTATTTCCCGGTTAAAGCAGGAGGACAGACTCACTATAAACCCACATACCCCGGTACACAAAAACATTGCTGCCATGCCGCTTCCGGCGCCATTCCCTACGATTATTCCCAGAGCCCCCGCCAGTTCATTTTCCGAACCCATAAAAGGTTCAAACACATAATCGGCCAGACAGCCTCCAAGGATAATGCCAACCGGAATCGTGCTGTACTGGATAGCATTCCTGACTGCGAACACCCTTCCCTGCATGAACTCAGGAATCTTACGGTACATGATCGTATTCTGATTCGCCATGATAAAAGGGATCGGCAGGCTGGCAGCAACCGCAGCAGCTGACCACCAGAAAACATTTTTTCCCACCGCCATCATCAGATCGCCGAACAAAAATGACAATGCAGCCGAAATGTAAATTGACACCGCCTTATGACGGCTCTCCTTTTTCACGGAAACAATAATCCCACCGACAATTCCGCCGATGCCCATACAGGCATTTACCATTCCAAGCGCAATACTGTTCCCTGCGCTCCTTGCCAGAATCATGGGCGATAAGATATTCTCATAAGTAAGCCTTGAAAAGAAATTGATCAGCGCCATCGTCAGCATGATATATAAAATGCCTTTTTCCTGTTTCAGGAAAGTGAATCCTTCCGTCATTCCGGCAAAGGGAGAACCCTGTTTTTTATCCTGCGTCCGCTCCGGGATTGCAATAAAAAACAATAGTACACAAAATGCAAATGCAAAGCTCACCAAGTCAATCAGCAGCACAACCGGAAGCCCGCCTGCCGCAAAAAGAAACGCCGCCAGCATGGGACTGAATACCACGATAAGGTTGTTGGAAAAAGAATTCATTCCACTTACATTGGAAATCTTCTCCTTCGGTACAAGCCACCCCGTTGCCACTGCGGATGCCGGCTGCTGGAAAGCATTCGTCATGCCTATGACTACATTCATAACATAAATCATCCAGACCGACAGCTTTCCTGTAAGCAGGAACAACAGCACCGCCAATGAACCCGCCGCTGCAATGCTGTCCGAAACCAGCATAATGGATTTTTTCTTATGCCTGTCTATAAAGCTGCCGACAAACAGGCTTAAAAATACATACGGCACATAGTTGCAAAAGGACATCAGCGAAACAGACATTGCAGAATGGCTCTGCTCATATGCCCATAATACCAGCGCAAATCCGGTCATGGAACTCCCCAATCCGGATACGCTCTGGCTTAACCACAAAACAATATATTTCTTAAATGATTTTTCTTCCATTGAATTTTCCCCATTCTATTCTTAATTTTTCTCAGAATAAATGTACAAAATCCAATGTGGACGATAATTTTACCTCTGTACAAGCTTCGTCCTCTCATCAGACCTTGTACAGAGTCCCCTGCTTAAATCAATCACCGGATGGCAAAGCATCTTTCCCACCTCCCTCAGCTATTTTTCCTCGGTATAGTATAACATGGAAAGACTTTTTAAGCAATCCACACGCATCCGGTTAAAACCCAAGCGCCTTCATAATTACAATATCAAATCAATAGATCAATTCTCTTGTATTTGACAGGTTGTGACAGATGCTGTTCCTGCTCCAAAGCACTTTCTGGTACAGTATCCGACACACTGTCTGCACTCTCCGGATTTTCCTGGGAAAGTTCTTCCTGCAGATCTAATTCTGTTACTTCTTCGGTCAGTTCTTCTGCTAATTGGGAAAGGTCTTCCATGATTTCGGTCAATACGCCCTTTTCCTCGTCGGTTCCAAGCGCTTCCTCAGCCATTTCCTCACGTCTTTCCTCTGCAGTCTTAGGCTCCAATTTCTCTGCTTCCTCAGCAATTTTCTCGCCAATCTCTCTTGCTTCGTCCATAGCATGCCGCATCTGTTCCTGATTATACTGCATCTTGACAGCAGCAATCTCATTCTCATAGGAATCTAATTTTTCCAGTTTCTTCGCAATATCCTCAAGGGTACTGCATTCCATGTTCTTCAGGTTTTCCTTTTGTTTTTCCCAAAATTCAATCTGCCCTGCCGCGTTTTGCTGACGCTCTGCTTTCTCCTGCGAGCTTTTCAGTGCCGGTTTTCGCATTAATGGCAGATTTCCGGCAAACAGGGAACTTCCCTTATTTGATTGTGTATTGAACATTGTAACATTCATAATATCACCTTCCGTTTATACGTTTATATTTCACACTTTCTCTTTTTTCCGCCTATTCCCAATTATTATTTCGGAGCTTCATTTCACAAGCTAAACTGATATGCTGTGAAACAACCTTTTTTTGCTGTGAACACCATAAAAGGCCTCCAATTCTGCCACACTTACCGTTTCCGGAAACCTTTGTATGGTACTCGTCACTATATTTAATTACCCATAAATTTCATATCGGCGTTAATCTTTTTTCTTTATATCAAAAGGAGAGTTGTTCACTC